>Ga0256843_1000535_pt1 | contig 32420 bp, 31 predicted proteins | sample AlvinellametaG_FD_191572 | JGI IMG/M metagenome (GOLD analysis project Ga0256843, IMG submission 191572) | Pompeii worm associated microbial communities from hydrothermal vent at the East Pacific Rise, Pacific Ocean - Alvinella | ecosystem: Host-associated > Annelida > Integument > Unclassified ...
TTTTAAGGATAAGGAGAATTCAAAAGATACTTTCTTCGTCTCTGATACAAAAAGCTTGACTAAAAACTCAAAAATACACGTTTTACCTGATAGAGTTTTAGAGCTAAACTACCATAATTTTAAAACTAGATTAAAAAATTTTTCAAAGATAAAAATATTAGCAAAGATTGATTTTTCTAAGACTCTAGCTACTACTGGGTCTTCTAAAAAAATTCTATATTTAACTTTTGATGATGGTCCAATTCGAGGTACAGAAAATGTATTAAAAATTTTGGAGCAAGAGCGTGTTGATGCTACAATGTTTTGTGTAGGTAAACATGTTTTAAGAAAAAAGAGTCTATTTATTCGAGAAAAACAGATGAGTAACCTTTTGATAGCAAATCATACCTTCTCTCATGCAAATGGACACTATAAAAGATTTTATAGCAAATTAAACGGTGTCTTAAGAGATATCGAACATGGACAAGTTATTGTTGGCGGTAAAAAGTTTCTAAGGCTTGCAGGGCGGAACGTCTGGAGACTACCTCAAGTCAAAAGGGATGATTATGGTCTTCCAAAATCTCAAAGAAAAGTAGAGCTAAAAGATTATAACAAGCTATCAAAAGAGGGTTATCATATCGTTGGTTGGGATGTAGAGTGGGGATTTAATCATAGAAATGGTACCCCAACTTGCTCTGCCCAAGAGCTTGCCTCCAGGATCGAGAGAATCCACAACAAAAGAAAATCGGTAAAAAGAGGTAAGATTGTACTTTTGACTCATGATTTTATGTTTAGGGGTAAAAAAAATGCAAATGAGTTGAGAGATTTTATTCGTATTATGAAGCAAAATGGCTGGAAATTTAAAAAAATAGATCATTATGTCTCATCTCAACCAGAGCCTCTAAAATATGCAAAATATTATAAACCAACAAAGAAAGATTATATAGCTTTAAACAAAAAAATATCTTCATCTACAGCCAAACTAAGTAGTGAGCAAGAAAGTATAAACCAAGAAGAGCAGAAGACTCAAAAAGAAGATAGTGAATCTTTACATTTAGCCCTAAATGATGCTTTAAAAGAGTATGATGCAGAGAGAGTTAACTCTATTTTAAGTACAGGCATTGATCCAAACCATCAAGACCGTTATGGTAGATTAGCTTTAAATACTGCTATTAAAGTAAATAGCATAAGAATGGTTAAGAAGTTGATTGCTCATGGAGCTAAGCTTACAGCTCATGATAAGTGGGGGAATACTCCTCTTAGTATTGCTAGGAAATATCACAGAAGAAGAATTCAAAGGTATCTAAATAGTAGATATCGTATATCTAAATATAGATACAATAAATTAAATAAAAAGATAAAAAGAAGAGTTCACAAAGAGAGGGCTGTGGAAAAAGCTAGAGTAGTAGCAAAAGCCAAAGTGAAGAGAAAAAGAGTCGATGCTATGAGTATTCTTAGAACAAATCCTCTTTGAGTTACTCATTTGAGGTTCGATGATGGTTTTTCTAGAAGATAAAAGCAGATATTTTATTTTAAGCTTTTATCTAAAAAATCCAAAAAATGGTAAATATAATCTATAAAATATGTTATACTTCTAGATAAGAGAGATTTGATTAATGCAAAAGTAGAACTAGATAAAAAGTGTTCTCTTTTTTAGATAATTAATCAAATTAAAAGATATCAATACGATTTTATGGTAAAATAGTTTATTCGATTTGAATCGATACTATCCCTGAGTAGTACGCCAACTTGCACAAGGGGTCCAACAAAAAGATTTAGGAGGACTTCGTAGATAGCTGGTGTGTGGGTGGCTTCGCTTGAGCCTTCTAAAGGCGAGAAGTTGCCCCCTAAAAGCTACTCGCTCCTCCACCGTTGGCTTTTAGGGCCAACTCTTGCAATTACGGCTACTTGGGGATGTTATGAAGTAATGAATAGTGCAACAGAGTGTATTATTGATTACTTCTATTTATCAGGAGAGTAGATGAATATTTTAATAGTAGGTAGCGGTGGAAGAGAGTACTCTATTGGTTTAGCTTTGAGTAGAGATGATGATGTAGAAAAAATCTACTTTGTACCTGGTAATGGAGCTACCAAATCTCTTGGTGAGAATATCGATATCAAAGATTACAAAGAGCTTGCAGAGTTTGCAAAAACAAATGGTATTGATTTGACGATAGTTGGTCCAGAAGCTCCACTTGTAGATGGTATTGTTGATATTTTTAGAGAAGAGGGTTTAACTATCTTTGGACCAACAGCCAAAGCAGCTCAGCTTGAGGGTTCAAAAATCTTTATGAAAAACTTCCTCAAAAGACACAATATTCCAACTGCAAAATATATCGAAACAGACTCTTTTGATGAAGCTTCAGAGTTTATAGACTCCTTGACTCCTCCAGTAGTAGTAAAAGCTGACGGTCTTTGTGGAGGCAAAGGTGTAATCATCGCCAAAACTCACCAAGAAGCAAAAGAGGCTTCAAAGGAGATGCTAAGTGGTAGTAGATTCGGAGACGCTGGCACAAAAATAGTAGTAGAAGAGTTTTTGGATGGCTATGAACTGTCTGTATTTGCTATTTGTGATGGCAAGAACTATGTAGTCTTACCTGCAGCCCAAGACCATAAAAGGCTTCTAGATAATGACGAAGGTCCAAATACTGGTGGAATGGGGGCTTATGCACCTACCCCATTGATTGATGATGAGCTTTATCTAAAGCTTGATGAAAGAGTAATCCAACCGACTCTAAAAGGTATGAATGATGAAGGAATGCCTTTTACTGGTGTACTTTTTATGGGTGTAATGGTAGTAGATGGTGAACCTTATATTTTAGAGTATAATGTAAGATTTGGAGACCCTGAGTGTGAAGTTTTGATGCCTCTTTTAAAGAGTTCTGCTAGTGAACTTTTTTACAAAGCATCAATTGGCAAACTATCAGAAGTAGAGATAAAGTTTTTAGATAAATATAGTGTAGGTGTAGTCGTAGCTAGTAAAAATTATCCTTATAGTTCTAGTGAACCAAGTGAGATAATTATAGATGAGATTCATCATGAAGAGATTGCCCAAAATACACATATATCTTTTGCTGGGGTGAGTGAAGAAGATGGCAAACTCTACGCAACAGGTGGAAGGGTATTAGTTTGTGTTGGTCTTGGAGATAGCATCAAAGAGGCTAGGGATAGAGCTTATATGTTGGTAGGACAGATACATTTTGCTGGGAAACAGTGTAGGACAGATATAGCTTATCAAGCTCTCAGGGGGTAAACTTGTTTAAAGTTTCAGAAAATGAAGTTGCCCCAATTGAAAAAAGAGTATTTGCTTTTATAATAGATGAGCTTTTTATCTATTCTCTATTTTTGTTAATCTTTTTTGGGGATATCTTATCTATCAAATCTTATGTAGAGCTAGAGAGTTTTTTGAATCGAAATTTGGCACTTCTTTTTATTTTAGAGATAATCTATCATACCTTTTTTATAGGTTCTAGCGGTGTAACTCTTGGTAAGCATCTTAAAAAAATCAAAGTAGTTAATATAAACACTGGAAATAGTATCGGTTATTTTGATGCTTTTCGTCGATCTGGATTTAGGTTTGTGAGTAAAATATTGTTCCTTATTGGTTTTTTTCTTGTCTTTATCACTCCACTAAAGCAAGCTTTTCACGATCATGCTACGGATGCGGTTGTAATAAATGATTAAAAGAGCTATATTTTTCCTACTAGTTGTTTTTGGTTTAAGAGCAGGAGATAGTATCGTGTTAAATGCTGATAGATTCGACTATAAAGGAAATATAGCTTATGCTTATGGCGATATTTCAATGCGCTACCAAGATAGTATTTTCTTCGCAAAAAAGGCTACTTATGATAGAGATAAGAACATAATTACCCTAGAAGGTGATGTACAAATTGTTGGCACAAGTGGTTTTAAAGTCATTGCTGATAAAGTAGTCTTTGAAGCAAAAGATAAACACATTGTATTTTCTAAGTTTTATGGAATAAACCAAGACGATATCTGGCTCTACTCTCAAAAGGCTGAGAGGACAAAAGATAGCATTAATCTGACAAATAGTGTTTTATCTAGCTGTTCTATTAAAGATCCAGACTGGAGGGTCAAATTTAGAGAAGCTAGATATGATACTAAGACAAAATATATGAAGTTAAAAGATGTAAAGTTTTACGTTAAAGATACGCCTTTGGTCTATACTCCATATCTCGGTTTTTCTCTCAATCGAGAAAGACACTCTGGATTTTTAATGCCAGTTATTAGCTACTCTCCAGATGATGGATTTATCTATGAACAGCCATACTTTTGGGCAATATCGAAGAGTCAAGATATGGAATTTAGACCTCAAATTCGTACCAGCAGAGGGTTAGGGTTTTATAATACTTATAGATTTGTGGACTCTGACCACTCAGAAGGTAAAATTAGATTTGGATATTTTCACGATTTTGATAGCTATCAAGAGAAGTTTTCACTAGAAAATCAAGATCATTATGGATTTGAGTTTATTTATGATAATAGAGATATTTTAGGCGAGCATAAACCAGAAGGCTATGAGGATCATCTATATATAAATTTGAATATTTTCAATGATATTGATTATCTAAATCTGCAAAATAGAGGTCTTTTTAGTCACCTTGAGGAGACAAGTAGGTTTAAAGAATCTAGAGTCAACTACTTTTTGTATAGTGATAGAGACTACTTTGGGTTAACAAGTAGATTTTTTATAGATACTACAAAAGATGACAACTCAGAGACAATTCAAGAGCTTCCATCTCTAAATTATCACAAGTTTTACTCTCCATTAATTGGTAATTTTTTACACTATTCAGTAGATGCAACACTAAGCAATCTCTTCAGAGAAGAAGACCCAAAAGCTTACAAGGCTACATTTTCTCTACCTGTTAATTTCCATACAGCACTATTTAATGACTATTTGAATATAAGTATTGAAGAAGAATTTGAAGCTTCTGATACTCACTTTACTGATGGAAATATTAAAGATATCAGAGAAAATCACTATGCAGCTGCTGTGCTTCATCATAAAATTGAACTATCTAGTGATGTAGTAAAAGCATATGAAGGTGGAATCCATACAATGATGTTTTCAGGAGCTTATTTCAAAACTACAAAGCTAGCAGAAGGCGATTTAGCATTTGAAGATATTGATCCTGAGTTGAGTGGTGATTTTAATTTAGATCTATTTTATGATTCAAAATTTAGAGTAAAAATGCACCATATTTGGGAACCAGCAAACAAAGATGACCTTAAAGTAGATTACCAAATAATTGCTGATTACTTTCCTGAAAATGAGTCTGAATGGAGTATCTTAACACAAGAGTTAAAACTAAAATATGGTGTATATTCTCTTAAAAGTAAGATAGATTACTCTCTTGAGTATGAACATTTTACACAATTGGAAAATACTATTAAATATAGTGGTGAGGATTTGACTCTATCTATTGGTCATAGACTCGTAAAAGATAGAGTAGAAGATGAAATTACTTCCAACGATTTGACACTTAAAGGTTCATATAAATATAGCGATAATATCACTCTTTATGGTGGTTATTCATATGATTTAGAAGTAGATATGAGCAAAAAATGGAAGGCTGGAATTTTATATGATAGAGATTGTTGGAATTTTAAGCTAATGTTTGAGCAAGATATTACTCCAGTACTTACTACAAATGATAAAGGCTCAATCCGAAATAACTCTGTAATGTTCCAGATTAATCTTGTCCCTTTTGGAGGAGTTGGAAGTGATTCAAAAGAGTTCAATTAACGATGGAAGAGATTCATAGAGCTTTAGATATTTTGGGACTTCCTGTACTAATTACCAAAAATGACATAAAAAAGAGGTATTTTCAGCTTGCAAAACGTCACCATCCAGACAAAGGGGGAGACTCTCAAAAGATGGAAGAGATTAACTGGGCTTATCAACTTTTAAACTCATACATAGATGGTTTTAGATACAGTTTTGATGAGGATGAATTCAAAAAAAGATTTCCACAAAGAGACTTTGAAGATAAGTTTACACCATTTGATAGTGATAAAAAGTAGATAAAAAAAGGATAGTTTAATGAATGAAAAGATTGTAGATATTGATGTAAATGGCTTAAAAGAGCAGTTTATTCTTGGAAAAGTGGCAAGGCAAGCTGATGGCTCTGTACTCTACAAGCAGGGTAAGGCTGTACTACTTGGAACTGTTACAGTAGACAAAAATCCAGTAGATGAGGATTTTTTGCCTCTGACTGTACAGTATTTAGAAAGAGCTTACGCTGTCTCTAAAATTCCTGGAGGCTTTATCAAAAGAGAGAGTAAACCAAGTGACTTTGAGACACTTACTGCTAGAATAATTGACCGCTCTTTGAGACCTCTTTTTCCTGATAGTTTTCCATATCCTGTAGTAATTACTGTAATGGTTTTAAGTGGAGATGAGAGTGTGGATTTGCAAATTGCAGCTCTTCACTGTGCAAATGCTACACTTCTGACCTCATCACTACCAATTACAAGGGCTATTTCTGGAGTTAGAATCACAAAAAATGGTGATAGTTTTATCTTAAATCCAACAATTGAAGAGTTGGAGAGTGGAAGTTTAGATTTGCTTCTTGTTGGAAGTGGTAAAGAGATGATGATGATAGAATTAGCAGTCAAATCTACAAAAGAGGTCATTCCAGATTTTACAGAACTTGGAACAATTATTGGGACTGAATCTCTTCCTGAGCTTGAATGGAGAGTAAATGAGATAAAAGAAGATACTTTGGTCTCTCTTATTAAAAAGTATATAGATAATATAGATGAAGCGACCAAAGCCTATGAAAATGCTCTTTTACCTCTGAAAAAAGAGCAAAGAGAGTTTAATACATCTACTACAAATGTACCAGAGGTTCTTAAAAGTTTTATAGAAAAAGAGTTCAGAGATAAAGTTTTCCAGACACTTGAAGGACTCTCAAAAAGTGAAAGAGCCGGAGCTTTAGATGGTATCGTAGATGAAGCTTTGGAGATGGTAGCTTCACAAGGGATGGAGTTTGAACCAATATATGTCAAAAAAAGTATAGAGGAGTTGAAGTCTGCTTTGGTTAGAGAGCAGATTCTAAAAAATAGAGTCAGAGCTGATGGTAGAGCATTAGATGAAGTAAGACCAATCTCAATTGAGACCAATCTACTTCCAAGTGTTCATGGTTCTTGTCTCTTTAGGAGAGGTGAAACTCAAGCTCTAGTTACTGCTACTCTTGGAGATAGCAAAGATGCTCAAATGTATGAACTTTTAAGTGACCTATCTCCGAGGATGGAACACTTCATGGTACATTATAACTTTCCAGGATTTAGTGTAGGAGAAGCTAAGCCTCTTGGCGCACCAAGTAGAAGAGAGCTAGGTCATGGAAATTTGGCAAAAAGAGCGCTTGAGCCTGTAATAGAGCTTGATGGTTCTCAGACAGTCAGAGTCGTCTCTGAGATTTTAGAGAGTAATGGCTCTTCATCTATGGCTACAGTCTGTGGAGGTGCTTTGGCTCTTTATAGTGCAGAAGTAGAACTCAAAAAGATGGTAGCAGGCGTAGCGATGGGATTGATGAGTAGTGAGAGTGAGTATGCTATTTTGACTGATATTATGGGATTAGAAGATCATGATGGAGATGTAGATTTAAAGGTTGCTGGAACTAGAGATGGTATTACTGCTATGCAGATGGATATCAAACTTGGAGGTTTGGATTTAGATATTTTACAAGAGGCTCTATTCCAAGCAAAAGAAGCAAGAGAGCATATCCTAAATATTATGGAAGAAGCAAAAAGCCAAATCAAGCCAAGTGGAGCGCTTCCTACAATAGAACACTTCTCAATTGACCCATCAAAAATTGTTCATATTATCGGTAAAGCTGGCTCTACTATCAAAGAGATAATTGAAAAGTTTGGAGTAAGTATCGATTTGGATAGGAATAGTGGAGGTGTCAAAGTCACAGGAAGAGATAAAGAGAATGTAACAAAGGCTAAAGAGCATATCGAAAATATTGCGAGTGGAGCTTTTGATAATCCAATCCCTACCTATGAAGCAGGCAAACAGTACAAAGGTATAATCAAAAAGATTGTAGATTTTGGAATGTTTGTGGAGCTTCCAGGTGGATATGATGCACTTCTTCACATTTCAAAAATTGGTAAGAGCAGAATCTACAACTTAGAAGAACTCTATAAAGTTGGTGATGAGATTGATGTAGTAGTCTTGGAACAAAGAGGCAAAAAAGTAGAGCTTGCGACTTTAGAGTATCTAAAATAAGAGTCAAAAATGTTAATACTAACAGAGTATCAAAGCTTCAAGAGTGCTAGAGAAAATCTCAAAGGTTCTGTAGGCTTTGTCCCAACTATGGGGGCTTTACACGATGGACACCTCTCTTTAATTAACCGCGCAAAGGCTGAAAATGATAATGTAATTGTCTCAATTTTTGTAAATCCTACTCAATTTTTGGAGGGTGAAGATTTGGATAAATATCCAAGAAAGATTGAGGCCGATAGTAAAATCTGTGAATTAGCAGGGGTAGATATTTTGTATATGCCCACAATCGAGCAAATCTACAATAAAGATGAACTACTAATTCAAGCTCCAGCAGTAAGAGGATTTATTTTGGAAGGGGCTTTTCGACCTGGACACTTTGACGGAGTACTTCAAGTAGTGATGAAACTCTTAAATATTACATACCCAACTAGAGCTTATTTTGGTAAGAAGGATGCTCAACAGTTAGCGCTGATCTCTCAGATGATAAAAGATTACTTTTTGAGGGTAGAGATAGTCCCTTGTGAAATAGTAAGAGATAGTGATGGCTTAGCACTTAGCAGTAGAAATGTCTATCTATCTACAAATGATAGAAAAAGAGCTCTTTTTATCTCCAAATCTCTAAAACTTGCTTCAAGACTAATAATGGCTGGAGAAAGAGATGTAATAACTATCACAAAAGAGATGAAAAAACTTCTAGAAGCAAATTTAGATGAGTTAGAGTATGTTGCAATTGTTAATCGAGAGTTTAATCTAATTGATGAGGTAATCGAAGGAGATACCATTATTCTGATTGCAGGGAGAGTCGGAGGTACTCGCCTAATTGATAATCTATGGATTTAGATGATTGGATGAGAATCAAACAGTGCAAAACAAAAGAGCAATTTGAAGAGGCAAAAAGGGTTGTTAAAGAGTATTTGATTTGGCTAAATATCGATATAGATTTTCAAAATATAAAAAGTGAGTTTGAAAACTTCTCAAAAATATATTCTCCGCCCGATGGGGCATTTTATTTGGTTAAAATTGATAAAAAGTTGGCTGGTGGAGTTGGGTTTAAAAGATTAGAAGATAGTATTTGTGAGATAAAACGGCTCTATGTATACCCGGATTTTAGAGGCAAAGGAGTAGGCAAAACTCTTCTTGATATGACTTTGACACTAGCTAAAAATTATGGCTATAGTCGTGCTAGACTCGATACTTTAGAGAGAATGAAAGAAGCAATCACTCTTTATAAAAGCTTTGGTTTTAAAGAGATTAGCCCATACTACCTCAATCCCCTTCCGAAAGTAAAATATTTTGAGATTAATTTATAACTAGCCAAAAAATTAGAATCTCAAGTTTTTTAAGAATTTTTTGATATAATCTCCCTCCGTCATCTCGATGGAGTCTGTGTGAAGAATCTTTATTGAAATATCACCGTTTCATTAAGGGTTGGATTGAGGTTTTCTCATCAATCCACAGACAAAAATAGGTGAAAAAACCTTAGGAGTCTTTTATGAAAGTTAGACCATCAGTTAAAAAGATATGCGATGATTGCAAAATCATCAAAAGAAAAGGTATCGTAAGAGTGATTTGTAAAAATCCAAAACATAAACAGAGACAAGGATAGATATGGCTCGTATTGCTGGTGTTGATTTACCAAAAAACAAAAGAATGGAGTATGCTCTGACATACATTTATGGAATCGGTTTGACTAGTTCTCGCAAGATTCTTGATGCTACAGGAATTAGCTACGATAAAAGAGTCTATGAGTTGACTGACGCTGAAGCTGCCACTATTCGTAAAGAGATTCAAAATAATTACCAAGTCGAAGGAGACCTTCGTAAAAAAGTGATGATGGATATCAAATTTTTGATGGACTTGGGAAATTATAGAGGTCTAAGACACAGACGAGGACTTCCAGTCAGAGGTCAAAAGACAAAAACAAATGCTCGAACCAGAAAAGGTAAGAGAAAAACAGTTGGTGCAGCGTAAGGAGTAGGTAGTGGCTAAGAAAAAAATTAAAAAGAGTGTAGCAAGAGGTGTAGTATATATCGCGGCTACATTTAATAATACTGTAATTACTGTAACAGATGAGATGGGAAATGTTCTTACTTGGAGCAGTGCTGGGGCTTTAGGATTTAAAGGTAGTAAAAAATCAACTCCATATGCGGCACAACAAGCAGTCGAAGATGCTATGAGTAAAGCAAAAGAGTATGGAATCAAAGAAGTAGGTATCAAAGTTCAAGGTCCAGGCTCTGGTAGAGATACTGCTGTAAAATCTGTAGGTGCTATTGAGGGGATTCGTGTGATTTGGTTTAAAGATATTACTCCACTACCACACAATGGTTGTCGTCCTCCTAAAAAGCGTCGTGTATAATTGAATTGATATTAACTAAATTTAAAAGAAAAAGTCACAAAAGGTAAGATAATGGCAAGATACAGAGGTCCAAGAGAGAAACTCGAACGCCGATTGGGTGTAGATTTAGGATTGAAGGGTGAAAGAAGATTAGCAGGAAAGAGCGCCCTACAAAGAAGACCTTATGCTCCAGGTCAACACGGTCAAAGAAGAGCAAAAATTAGCGAATATGGTCTCCAGCTCAGAGAGAAACAAAAAGCTAAGTTTATGTACGGTGTTAGTGAAAAGCAGTTTAGAAGAATCTTCCAAGAGGCAAACAGGCTTGAAGGAAATACTGGGGAGCTTTTGCTTCAACTTCTAGAACTAAGACTTGATAATGTAGTCTACAGAATGGGATTTGCAACTACAAGAGCTTTTGCTAGACAGCTTGTAAATCATGGTCATATTTTGGTAGATGGTAAAAGAGTCGATATTCCATCTTTTAGAGTAAAAGCTGGTCAAAAAATCGAGATTAGAGAAAAAAGTAAAAATAACCCTCAAATTCAAAGGTCTATGGAACTTACAGCTCAAACTGGTATGGTAGAGTGGGTAGATGTAGACAAAGATAAACTCTTTGGAATATTTACAAGAGTACCAGAAAGAGAAGAGATTAAGATTCCTGTCGAAGAGAGATTGATAGTTGAGTTGTACTCTAAGTAATAACCATTAAATAAAAGGCTAACAGAATGAAAAAGATTAAAACGGTGCCTTTTTTGCCAAATGAGGTGAAGATTGAAGAGATATCTCCAACTAGAGCTAAGGTCATAGCTTACCCTTTTGAAAGTGGTTACGCTGTAACACTTGCTCACCCTCTTAGAAGATTACTTCTTGGAAGTTCTATTGGTTATGCACCAATTTCTCTAAAGATTGAGGGGGCTTCTCACGAGTTTGACTCTATTCGTGGAATGCATGAGGATATTGCAGTATTTATCATCAATCTTAAAAAGATTAGATTTAAAATCAAAGGTGATTTGAGTAGAGCCGTCGTCAACTATAGTTTTAAAGGTCCAAAAGTAGTTACTGCCAAAGAGTTGGAAAATGACTCTGTAGAAGTAGTAAATAAAGATGTAGTATTGGCTAATCTCAATGAAGATGGTGAGCTAAACTTCTCTTTGGAGATTGCTAAGGGGATGGGTTATGTACCTAGCGAAGATTTACGAGAAGATATCGACTCAAACGCTATTGCTCTTGATGCATTCTTTACGCCTGTTAGAAAAGCTAACTACTCAATTGAGAATATTCTAGTAGAAGATAGTGCCGATTTCGAAAAGATTGTCTTTGATATAGAAACAGATGGACAAATCTCTCCAGTAGATGCTTTTAGTAATGCCTTAGAGACTATGAATGCTCAGCTTTCAGTCTTTAAAAAAGTGCTAAATCTAAACTTTGATACGGGAGTTTCAAGTGATGGCACAAGTAGTGAGTTTAAAAATTTCTTGCTTACAGTCAACTCTTTGGGACTTAGTGTTAGAAGTTTTAACTCCTTGGATAGAGCAGGAATAAAATATCTAGGTGAAATCGTCTTGATGGATGAGAGTGAACTCAAAGGTATTAAAAATCTTGGTAAAAGATCTCTAGAAGAGATAAAAGATGTTTTAAAGAAACACGGCTTTGGTGAAGATTATGAGTTGAGCGATGAGACTCGTACAGCCTTAATCCAAAAAATAAAACAGTTAAAAGAAATCTAACAAAGGACAGCCATGAGACATAGACATGGATATCGCAAACTTGGTAGAAAATCTCAGCACAGAGCTGCTTTGCTAAAAAACTTGGCAATTGCTCTAACTCAAAATGAAAAAATTGAGACAACTCTTCCAAAAGCAAAAGAGCTTAGAAGATATTATGAGAGATTAGTTACAAAAGCTAGAGTGGGTGACTTTAATGCTCACAGAGCAGTATTTGCTAAGCTTCAGGACAAAGAGTCTACTAAAAAGCTAGTAAATGAGATTGCCCCGAGGTATAAAAATAGAAAAGGTGGATACACTAGAATCATCAAAACTAGGATTCGCCGTGGAGATGCCGCACAGATGGCATTTATAGAGTTGGTATAAAAGGATAAAAGATGGCTAGAAAATGTCAAATTACAGGAAAAGGTCCTCTTGTAGGATATAATGTCTCTCACGCTCATAATAAGACAAAAAAGAGACAGCTTCCAAATTTAAGAACAGTAAGAATTACTCTTGAAGATGGAACTACTAAAAAGATTAGAGTAGCTGCTTCAACTCTAAGAACAATGAGGAAAAAAGCTGCAAAAGAGCAGATTTAATCTTCTGCCGACGTCTGTCGGCAAACCCCCTTATTATAATTTTTTTTAAATCTTTTGTTATAATTTCTCCTATCATATTAGAATATAAGATAGATTCTGTTTTATTTCGTTACAAAAAGGTTTTTGATGTTTAGGATTGATTTGTTAGATGGTGGAGTAGGTGAAGTTCCAGGATTTTCGTGTCAAGGAGTTAATTGTGGTTTGAGAGATGGTACTCAAGAGGATTTGGCATTTATCCACTCTAAGAGTGACTCTCTAATTTCAGCTGTCTACACATCAAATAAATTTAAAGCAGCTCCTATTGTTCACGCTCTTAGATACTCTAAAACCTTTTTGGGCAATTTCATACTCATCAATGCCAAAAATGCTAACGCTATGACAGGTCAAAAAGGAGTAGAAGATATTGAAGAGATTCTTTCGATGCTTCCAGATGAATTGAATCTTAAAAATCCTGTGATGAGTTCTACTGGAGTAATTGGCTATCGACTACCAAAAGATAAGATAAAATCTGGTCTTGCAAAGTTTGATTGGAGAGCTAAAGATAGCAACTCTCTTTCTAGAGCAATTCTCACAACAGATAAGTTTGCAAAGATGCTTAGATTTAGAGTTACTCTCAAAAGTGGAGAGAGTTTTGAGATTGCAGGAGTAGCAAAAGGGGCTGGTATGATAAACCCTTCGATGGCTACAATGCTCTGCTTCATTGTCACAGATGCAAAAGTCCCAGCTGATGAGATTGAAGAGATTTTGCAAGAGGCATCAGCTAAAAGTTTTAATAGAATTAGTGTAGATGGAGATACATCTACAAATGACTCTCTGTTTTTGATGAGTAATGGTAAAAGTGGAGTCTGGGACAAAGAGGCTTTTGTTGAGGCTATTAATCGTATGACTTTTGAGTTTGCTATGATGATTTTAAGAGATGGAGAAGGTTCAAATAAGGTCGTAGCTTTTGAAGTAGAGGGAGCAAAAAATCAACTAGAAGCTCAAAAGGTAGCCACAAATCTCTCAAACTCCCTTCTTGTCAAGACAGCTCTTTTTGGACAAGACCCAAACTGGGGAAGAATAGCATCTACTATTGGAGCTAGCGGGGTAGAGTGTGATGAAGAGAGTCTAAAAATTTACTATGATGATTTATTGATTTATGATAAAGATAATCGAGAGTTAGATAGTAAAAGGGAGGAGGAAGCTTTCAAGATTATGCAAAAAGATAGCTTCAAAATTAGATGCGACTTAGGCATTGGAGATGGAAAATTTACAGCTTATGGATGTGATTTGAGCTATGAGTATGTCAAGATAAATGCTGAATATAGGACATAAAACTTTAGTCTAGTTAATATATGATTGATTTAGTATTGATAAATCAATGTTAAAATTTAGTATAAAATATATAAAAAAAGGTGGTCAATCATGGTGAAAAAAGAGATACTATATGATATAATATTTTTTAACATAAAAAAGTTGGTTTTAGATGCAAGAGAAGAAGAGGTGAAAAAACAATGAAAAAGATAGTCTTTTTCTTAAGTGTTATCAGTTTCTTTCATACCTCTTTGCACGCTTCTAAAGGTTCAAAAACCGTAGATAGTGTGGAGATTTATACCGTTAAAAAGGGCGATAGTTTGTCAGTAATAGCTAGTAGATTTCATACGACTACAAAGAAATTGATGGAGCTAAATAGATTAAAGAAGACTACTCTATTACTAGGACAAAGTATCGTCGTTCCAGTCAAAAAAAGAGTAGCCACAAAACAAGATTCAGGCTCACTAGAAAGGTCTGAGACCACTACTATACCTTCAAAACTTACTAAAAAAGTAGAAAGTAAAAAAAGAGAGAAGTTGACTCAAAAAAATACTACAACTAGTAAAAAAAGCAAAAAAAGTGGTAAAAAATTTATAAACTATAAAGTAGACAAAGGAGATACCTTAGCTTATATTGCTAGAAGATTTCATGTAACTAAAAAAGAGGTAGCTCTTTTGAATGGATTATCTCTTCACAAAATGCCAAAAGCTGGTAAGATTTTGAAGATTCCAAATCATAAATATTGGTCAAGTAGAAAAGAGAGATTAAGAGATTTGAATCTTAAAGAGGATAAAAATATAAAAAGACCATCACTTTATGTAGTCAAAAGTGGTGATACACTCTTTTCTATAGCAAGGGACTTTAAGACACCAATTAAAGAGTTGGCAAAAGCAAATAATCTAAAATCTACTGATTTTATCAGGGTAGGACAGAAGCTAAAAATTCCATCAAAAAGTTATACTCAAATTGCACAAAATGAGATGAGAGAGGATGAGAAGAAGAGAAAAGAAAAGAGTAAAAAGAAAGAAGTAGCTACAAAAAATATCTACTATAAAATTAAAAGAGGTGACACAATTGAAAGAATTGCAAGAAAAACTCATGTACCTCTAAAAAGACTTTTAAAAATAAATGGTATCACAACTGAGACAAAGCTTTATGTTGGAAGAAAAATTTTGTTGGCAAAAGCTACAGAACCATCTAGTACCTCATCAAGTACAACCACAACAAACACAAATAGTATTACAAAAGTAGCAAAAAAAGAGACAACTGCAAAAAAGAAAATAGAAACAATAGCTCAAGTCCAAGCTAAAGCTAAGGATCAAACAAGAACAGATACCAATACAAAAATAGTAACAAGAGTAAAAAAAGTACCTAAAAAATATGTGGTAAAAACTGGGGATAATCTTTGGAAAATTGCTAAAAAATATAAGATATCTATCGCAAAACTTAGAAGGCTAAATGGTCTTGGAAGAAGAAGTAGAATTTTAGATGGTATGGTTTTGACTGTTGGTTATGACAAGAAAATAATCCAAGAGAGAGTCACTCAAGAGCCAAAGACTAAACTGGTAAAAAAAGAGACAAAAAAAGAGAAAGTCAAACTAGCAAAAGCTAAAAAAATCAAAAAAAGAAAGAAGAAAGAGACAAAAGTAGCTAAAAATAGTAGTAGTGGTTTGGATGTAATTTTAATGACCCATAGAGCAAAAAGAGCAAAAACTGTCTCTGCAAATAAAATCATCAGAGTTGCAAAAAAATATCTTGGTACAAAATATGTCTGGGGTGCTGTAGGACCTAGAGGATTTGATTGTTCTGGATTTACTCAGTATGTCATGAGAAAAAGTAAAGGTGTAAATATCCCAAGAGTCTCTAGACGCCAAGCGTACTATGGTAAATATATAAGTAGAAAAAATCTAAAACCTGGTGATTTGATATTTTTTGATACTTCTAAACGAAGAAGAGGCTATGTCAATCATGTAGGAATTTATATCGGTAATAATAAATTTATTCATGCAAGTAGTGCAAAACATAGAGTTGTTATTACTAGTCTAAATAGACCTTTTTATCGAGCAAGATTTAAATGGGGTAGAAGAATTAACTAAGGAGATAAAAATTGTCTAAAGCTTTGGAAAAATTAAAAAACAAAATAGATACTCTCTACGCCAAATATAAAGCTTTGCAAGAGGAGAACCAAGAGCTAAAAAGACAGCTTGTAGAGATTGAAGAGGAGCTTCTAAGATATAAAGCAGGAGATATTCAAGAGGTGGAAACTCTCAAAGAGTTGTTGAAGAAAAAAGAAGAGAGGATTCTAGAGTTAGAAAGAGATAATCAAGAGAAGGATGAACAGATTGAAGCAATTGTTAGTAGAGTCGAGACTCTCTTGCAAGTCGAAGGAACAAAGTATTACTAAATTTTTTCAAGGGAGATTGTCTGTGGGTAGAATATGGAGTAGTCAATGAAAGATTTTGTTATAACAATTAATGGTGTAAGATACAAAGCTAAAAAACTGGATCAAAATTTTGCCCAGTTTGTTGAAGATACTCTCGAAGAAGTCGATGTTAGTACAAACAAAGACAATAAAATTGAGAGAATCTTCTATGCTTATTTGAATCTAGCAAAAAAGTACTACAAGTGTGAACGAGAGATTGAGAATATCATTAAGGATATTGAACTCTAAAATAAAATTATTCTATTTCTCCGCTGTTCTTTTAATAAAATCTTTACAATCCTCTTCGATAGAGCGAATTGTATAACTTATTTTGATTTGACAATCTGGAAATATATCTTTGATATATTTATCTAAGCCCTCTTCAATCCTCTTTAGAGGAACATTCTCTTTAAGATGTGTATTTGGAAGTAGTATCAAAAAGCTACTTTGACTATACCTACAAGCAATATCACTTAATCTAATAGTAGAAGTCAAAAACTCTCCTACACTCTCTAAAACTTTTTTTCTCTCATCTAGATTATATCTCTTCTCAAGTATTGGGAGCTCAATAAAAATAGCAGAAATAGGGCGTCTAGTCCTATCTGATTGAGAGCATAATTTTTTTATGATATCGATACAGTAATAATAACTATAAAGACGACTCTCCATATCGTAGATAATATTTTCTTGAAGCTCTCTATCAATATAAATTTTAGCAAGTTTGAATATCAAAATTATTGAGATAATTGTGGTCAATATAAATAGTAAAATAGTATCTCTTAGCTGTTTGAGCCAACTTTTAGAACATTTTTGAATAGAATCAACTATATTTTGATAAAGACTATAACATCTTTTTATATCTTTTTTCTGTAAGACAGTAATACTCCAACATTTCTTTAGAAGTAAGAATTCAGCACCAATATCTTTTTGGTTTATTTTTGCAATCTCATCTTGATTATTTGAGAGCCAATTTTGAATATCAATTAACTCTTTATTTGAGAGATTTTGTTCTCCTATATTTTTATGGGTTAGGTTTGAGAGTAGTGTAGCATTGTATCTTTTTTGTATATTTATTATCACATCTTTACTATCTGATATTAAGGAGAATAGTCGATAAATCTCTAAACTTTCATATATTATAAAAAATATAGAAAAAAGTGTTAATATATATATTAAGTTATTTTTACTATTTTTCATTGGTTCCCTCATTTCTAAAATATTATAATACAAAAAATACCGATAATAATTCAAGAGATGCTTAAAAATAGTACAAATCTACACAGCTAATACTCTTTTTGATATAATCTCTCTAATAAATTAGCTAAATTAGAACATTTTCAAAGGAAAACAATGGGTTTGACAATTACAGAAAAGATTTTTTCTGAGCATGCAGGCAAAGAGGTAAGAGCTGGGGAGATTGTGCGAGTTAATATTGATATGGTAATTGGTAATGATATTACTACTCCAATTTCAATTAAAGCTTTTAGAGAGTCTGGGGCCAAAAAGCTTGCCAATCCTGATGGTTTTGCAATAGTGATGGATCACTACATTCCAGCCAAAGATATCGCTAGTGCAAACCAAGCAAAAATTAGCCGAGAGTTTGCTTATGAACACGATTTGAAGTATTTCTTTGATGAGAAGGATATGGGAATAGAACACGCTCTACTTCCAGAAAAGGGTCTTGTAATCCCTGGTGATGTGATTATTGGAGCTGATAGCCACACTTGTACTCACGGAGCTTTGGGAGCTTTTAGTACAGGAATGGGAAGTACTGATATCTCATTTGCAATAATTACAGGTGGCAACTGGTTTAAAGTGCCAGAATCTATTAAAGTAGAGTTAAAGGGCAAGCCAAAAGAGCATGTCTATGGCAAAGATATCATCCTTGAAGTGATTAGGATTTTAGGAGTAGATGGAGCCTTGTACAAAGCTCTAGAGTTTACAGGTGAGGGGGTAGCTCATCTTTCAATGGCAGATAGATTTAGCATCTGTAATATGGCAATTGAAGCTGGAGCTAAAAATGGAATTATCGCTGTCGATGAGGTAACAAAAGCTTACTTAAAAGAGAGAGAGGAGGCAAATGGAGGACTTCGAGCTGAGCCAAAATTTCACTACTCAGATGATGATGCAAACTATATTCAGCACATCGTAATCGACCTTGATGAACTATCTCCAGTAGTAGCTTATCCATTCTTGCCAAGTAATGGAAAATCGATTGAAGAGGCAAAAAAGGATGAGATTGAGATTGACCAAGTGATGATTGGAAGCTGTACAAATGGAAGACTAGAGGATTTGAGGATTGCATCAGAGATTGTAAAGGGTAAAAAGGTGGCTAAAAAGACTAGAATGATTGTCACCCCTGCTACCCAAAAGGTTTTTCTACAGGCTCAAAAAGAGGGACTAATTGATATTTTAATTGAGGCTGGAGCAGTTGTTAGCAATCCAACTTGTGGAGCTTGTCTTGGTGGTTATATGGGGATTTTGGGTGATAATGAGAGGTGTGTATCTACTACAAACCGAAACTTTGTAGGAAGAATGGGAGCTAGAAGTAGTGAAATATATCTTGCAAACTCAGCCGTAGCAGCAGCTAGCGCAATTGCGGGTAAGCTAGTAGATCCTAGAGATATTTAATTAAGTTTTTGGCTTTTGGAATCTCCAGAAGCCAAAATATATAATCTTTATCTGCGTATTTTGATATTCTCATATGAAAATCCAAAAAATTACAATTTGTGACTTATTTAAAAATAGCTAAAATATGATAAAAATGGGAGACTCCTCTTGAGAGAAATAGTCGAATACTTAGGAGTAAAATCTCTACTTTTACTGCTAAAAGTGATGCCAAAGAGTTTAATATACAAAATCTCACAGCTAGTGGTAAATCTAAGCTACGGTGAAAAATCCAAAAGGGAAGCAAGAATCAAAGAGCATTTGAGTTTTGCTTTTGATAGTAGCAAAACAGTAGATGAAATCTACCACGACTATCTTTGGCATAAAGCGTCATTTTTTGGGGAGATAGCATTGATGATTAGCGGAAGATTTGATTATAAAAATGCTGTAGTCAATCTAAATGAAGCTCAAAAAAAGATAGAACATCTAAAATCTATAAACCAAAATGGTATGGTTTTTTTAGTTTCTCACTATGGTAATTGGGAGTTTTTAGCTCAATTTTTTGCTATTAATGGACTCTCAGGAACTCTTGTAGCAAAATCACACAAAAAAAATAGATTAATTGATGAAAAAATTATCCAGCCTTACAGAAGAGCATTTGGTCATAGAGTAATAAAAAGAGAAGGAGCACTCAGAGCTATTGCTAAAATATTAAGAGCAAAAGAGGGCGTAGGAATGCACATAGATCAGATGATTCCTCCTCCAAATGGTGTAGAAGTAGAATTTTTTGGTAAGAGCGTCTATGCCTCAAAATCGATGGCAAAGTTAAAACTGAAGTTTAATCCTTTGGTCGTACCAATTTTTGCCAAAAGGGTAGGAAGAGGAGAGTTTGAAGTAATTATTAAAGAGCCTGTAGAGTTTATAGCAGAAGATATCGATAAAATCGAAGATAAGATTGCTAAAATTACGCAAAAATATACTGAGATTTTGGAAAATCAGATAATCTCATCCCCTGAGCAGTGGGCTTGGGAGTATAAAAGATGGAGGAGACCTTAAAGTTAGAGGTCTTAAAGATAAAAGTATAGTCTCTTTTACAATAAATGGTAAAAATAGAGAAAAATAATTATATAAAAAACTATCTATTAAAACTATTACTATGTTTTTTGAAAATAGTTTTTAAATGGGGTATAATTAAGATATAAATAAAGGAGAGGTGATGATAGTAAGGACTTACTCATTTCAAAAAGAGTGGAACCAGCCTTTGGATACTGCTTATGATTCACCTCAAACCCTTCTTTTGTGTTTTGGAAATCTACACAAAGAGAAGCACTTAAAAGATGCCTACCTCGAACTCTGTAAAAAGTTTCCAAACTCACATATTGTTGGTTGCTCTACTGCTGGAGAGATAAAAGATAAAGAGTTTTTTGAGAAGAGTTTGGTCGTAGCAGTAGTCAAGCTAGAAAAGAGTTTCTTAGAGAGTATCCACAAAAAACTTAATAAAAATAGTAATCTAAAAGAGGTTGGGAGTAAAATTGTTCAAGATTTAAGCAACAAAAGAGAGAATCTTAAGTCTATAATATTCTTCTGCGATGGCATAAACATAAATGGGACTCGCCTAATTGAAGGGATGAATGAAAAACTTGCCCCAGATGTAACTTTGAGTGGTGGTTTGGCTGGGGATGGTGTAGATTTTAAAAAAACTCAAATCTATCACTCAAATAGTATTTTGGATACGGGTGTTGTGGCTGTTGGATTTTATGGTGAAAATATTTTTGCAAGAGGAAATTATGAAGGAGGTTGGGATAGATTTGGTATCGATAGAAAAATCACCTCATCAAAAGATAACATCCTCTACACCCTCAATGATGAGCCAGCCCTAAAAATATACAAAAGATATTTGGGAGAGTTTAGCAAAAATCTTCCAGCTAGTGCTTTACGTTTTCCTCTGCTTGTCAGAAGAGAGCAAGGTGATGAACCAAAGGTAAGAACTATCTTGCAAATTGATGAAGATACTCAAGCTATGATTTTTGCTGGAGATATTCCAGAAGGTGGTTTTGCTACCTTTATGAAAGCCAATATTGAAAGATTAATAGATGCAGCATACTCTACTACTGCTGAGCTTGAGTTTGAACCAAACATTCCAGAAAATCTTCTCTGTATCTCTATTAGTTGTGTCGGGAGACAACTAGTACTAAAACAGAGGACAGAAGAGGAATTAGAAGCTGTTATGGAAGTACTACCTGCTAACTCTTTTCAGATTGGTTTTTACTCTTATGGAGAAGTTTCTGCTCTTAGTAATGGGAAGTGCGATCTCCATAATCAAACCATGACTGTAACATTGATAGGTGAATTATGATTCTAGTAGAACCCAAAAAAAGACCTCTTCATAAAAGCCTCCTAAGAGTATTAAAAAAGGAATCATTAGGCTTAGATAATCTCCCTACCACAAAAGAGCAGTGGCAAAATTTTATAAATAAGATTGATCAGATACTAATTGCAAATGATGAAGATAGATATCTTCTTGAGAGGTCTCTTGAGCTTACCTCCTTGGAAATGCAAGATTTGATTAATGAGTCCCAAGAGAAGTATCGCCAAAGAATTAATGCTCTTTTAAAAGTGATTCCTGATATGATTTTTTATCTGGATGAACAAGGTAAATATGTAGATTTAATCTCTTGTGGTACAGAAGAGTACCCTTGTGATAATTCAGATAAAAAAGAGGGAAAACATATTTCTGAGGTATTCCCAAAAACTTATGCCAAAGAGATAGAAAAAGCAAACTCAAAAGCTTTAGAAAAAAATATACTCACTACAATAGAGTATGAGACAAAAGTAGATGGAGTGATAAAGTTTTTTGAGGTGAGAATCTTACCCACACCTCTAAAAGAGAATAATCTGAAAACATCAGTAATAATAATCAGAGATATAACTCTTCAGAAAAAATCCATATTTTATCATCAGGTGATGAGTCGTGTATTCCAAGAAGCTCAAGAGGGAATTTTTATTTTATCCTTAGATGGTGAGTATATTGGACACAATAGAGCATTCTCAAAGATTTTTGGTTTTGATGAGGAGGAGGTGCCACCTCTTGATATTCACTTTTATTCAAAGTTTTTCTCAAAAGAAGATTATAAAAAGATAAAAGAGTCTATGAGAAAATATGGTTCCTTTAAAGGTGAATCCACAATAAGAAAAGATAATGGGGAAGAAGTTTTAGCTCTAATTAGTATAGATACTATCAAACCCTCAGATAGAATCTCTGGCTATATTTTGGCAATTATTACTGATATTAGTGAGCTTCAAAAATCTAGAGAAGAACTCTACTACATCGCTACACATGATGCTTTAACTGGATTGCCAAATAGAAAATTTACTCTTGAGAATATCAATAGGTCTATCAAAAAACTCTCCAGAGACCAAAAAAGAGGAGCTTTGATTTTTATAGATTTGGATGACTTTAAACTCATAAATGATCTCTTAGGTCACAAAGCAGGAGATGAAGTACTGTGTGAAGTGACCAAAAGAATAGAGTCTAGAATTAGAGCTTCAGACCTCTTTGGACGGCTTGGGGGAGATGAGTTTGTCCTGTTTTTAGAAGATATTGAAGGAGTAGATGATATCTCATCTTTGGCTCAAAATATTATCGATATTTTGACATTTCCTTTTGATATTGGTGGTAGCAAACATCGAATTGGGGCTAGCCTTGGTATTGCTATTTTTCCAGATGATGCAAGAGAGTCTGAGACACTTCTTCAGCATGCCGATAGAGCGATGTACGAAGCCAAAGAGTGTGGTAAAAATCGCTATAGTTTTTATAGTAAAAGTTTAAAACATAGTATCAAAGAGTTTAAAAGAGTTAAGAGGATTCTAAAAAGGGCTATGAAACATAAGGGTATGTGTCTATTTTATCAGCCTCAATTTGAGATTCAAACAGGCAAAATAGTAGGGATTGAAGCACTTGTTAGAATCGATAAAAAAGTAGGTGGTGGAATTGGTCCAAACGACTTTATACCAGTTGCTAAGGAGAGTGGACTAATTGTAGCTTTGAGTAAGTGGATTTTGGAGGAGACCTGTAAGCAGATTTCAAAACTTCAAAATCTCTATGGCATGAATGATATTTATGTCTCAATCAATGTCTCAGATAGACAAGTGATGGATGAGAAGTGGGCTGATGAGGTGGCGTTTTTCATCAAAAAGTATAATATCAACCCAAATCTACTAGAGTTTGAGCTTACAGAAGATATATTGATTCAATCAAGGCAGAGTGGATTTAAAACTCTCAAGAAACTAAGAGCGCTTGGATGTAGATTAGCAATTGATGATTTTGGGACAGGGCTAATGTCTCTTAACAGTTTAGAGCCAGAGATGATTCATAGAGTTAAGATTGACCAATCTTTTATTGCAAAACTGGATAAAAAAGATGAAAATGCTAGAAGATTGATAAAAGCATCAATTCTTTTAGCTCACTCAATGGGTGTTATTACTGTGGCTGAGGGTGTGGAGAAACAGGCTCAAAAGGATGAATTGATATCGCTAGAGTGTGACCAAGCACAAGGCTACCTTTTAGCATCTCCGCTAAATAACAAAGATGTATTAAAATTTATACTAAAAAGCTCAATAGACCAAGCTAGCTAAACAAATTAAAGCCAAAATTTATTAAAAAAGCCCAAACCTGGGCTTCAAGCTGGCTTTGGCTTTTTGGAATTTTAGCTACTTTTTTTCATCTCCAGCGCAATCACTAGCACCACCTACTAAATCAAAACCACATCCTTCATCATCTTGTTTAAAGAGATTTAGATTTTTTGGCTCTTGGTTGGCAGTTTTATTTTGGTCTGAGTTTTGCTCTTTTTTATCTTTTGTTTCGAAGTTTTTTATGATTGGTTTGTCACCATAAATTATTTTAATCTCTTTACCATTTTTAATTAATGCGATGGGGATTTGATGAATATCTAAAGTATTTGCAAAAAATTTAACAGTAGAAGATGCAGAAGCGATACCTTTGTAGGTGATGTTATGTTCTGCAAAATACTCTTTGACATTTTTGCAATGCGGACACTTTTGAGAATGTATTAAGTAGATTCCATCCTTTTTAATTAGAGACTCATTTTTTGGAATGCTTAGCATACTAAGAGCTGAAAATATCGCCAAAATCACTGGCAAAAAGTAGATAAATTGATTTAAGTTTACCAAAATCCCAATCCCAATCAAAGAGCCAAAGACTCCCATACAAAATTTGCAAGGCTCAGGATTGACTAAAAACTGAAAAGCAATCATAATACTCTCAAAAGAGATAGCCGAATATAAAATCACAAAAAACAGTCTATCCCAAACTGGACTTTTGAGAGATTTCCACCCAGAAATCATAATCGCCAAAGCGCCAACCATCCCAAAAATATTCAAATATATGCTATCAAACTTCAAAAGCTCTCCAGCCATTTTGCATCCAGTCGAGCTACATAAAGAGCTGTGTTGAAGTTTGAGCATGGTCTCAACTGCGATGTAGACTATTAGAAGAAGTGGTAAAACTACTCTGATGATAAAGTCTTTTTTATTTAGCTTCTCTTCACTCATCTTTCATCTCCTTTACAATTTTTTTGACCTTTTCTACTGCTTCATCGCTATCCTTGCCAAGAGCTAAAGCTACAGCCATTCGTCTTCCAATATGCGATTCTGGCTTGCCAAAGACTCTGACAAAACTATCCTCCCCAAAGGCAAAATCAGGCACGAAGATTTTTGGATTTTTACTCTCATTTTGAGCCTTGTAAGCTCCACTTGCTCCAGCTCCAAAGCTCTTAAATCCAAGAGGAAGTCCAAGAACTGCTCGAATATGCAGAGCAAACTCACTTTGAGACTGTGTAATTAGTGTCACCATTCCTGTATCGTGAGGGCGAGGACTAAGCTCTGAGAAGTAAACCTCATCACCTTTAATAAAAAACTCCACCCCAAAAATCCCACGACCTCCAAGCCCGTCAGTGACCTTCTTGGCAATATCTTTTGCTTTTTGGAGGGCTGTCTGGCTCATTTGCATCGGTTGCCAAGAGAAGATATAATCTCCATCTTTTTGGATATGACCAATTGGCTTACAAAAGATAGTCTCATTTTCTGTGCGAGTAGTAAGAAGAGTAATCTCATAATCAAACTCAATAAACTCTTCCACAATCAACTCGCTAGCATCACCTCTGGCTTCTTTTGCAATCTCCCAAGATTTAGGAATATCATCAATACTCCTTGCGATACTTTGTCCGTGTCCAGAACTACTCATCACCGGCTTAATTACACAAGGAAACCCAAGCTCTTTTGAGGCACTCTCAAGCTCTTCAAGAGATTTTACAAAAAGATAACGACTAGTTTTTACTCCCAACTCTTCAGAGGTAAACTTTCGGATATTTTTACGGTTCATCGTCTTATTCACAGCTTCTGCATTTGGAATGACCTTAAACCCAAGCCTCTCCGCTTCAAAGAGTGCATCGATATTTATCGCTTCAACTTCTGGTAAAATATAGTCTGGTTTCTCTTTTTTGATTACTTCTAAGAGTGCATCAAAATCTAGCATATCGACTACATAAGCACGATTTGCTACAAGATGAGCTGGAGCATTTGGATATTTATCTATAGCTACCACTTCCAGAGCCAACCTTTGGGCTTCGATTGCCACCTCTTTGCCAAGCTCACCAGAACCTAAAAGCATAATTTTGATGCTACCGTTTTGGAGCGGTGTAGTAAAAGTCATATCTAAATCCTTTTTGAGATTTTTTTAGATTTTAGCCAAAAAAATAAAACCTTTACTCTACAGCAATATTAAAAACTACCCTTTATCTCTTAGAAGTGAATATTCAAAACTATTTCTTTAGCTCTTTTATTGAATTTAAGTCTTGGATTTTGCCACTTTTTATGAGTTTTAGAAGCATATCTACACCTTTTGGCTCATTTTTATTGCCGTGTACAAGAATGATTGAGCCAGATTTTATCTTTTGTCCTTTTGCTAGCCAGCAGTTAGTACCAATTGTGATTAATCCCAAGCTTTTGACTATATTTATGCTCTTTTTGTCTGAAACCAATCCTGGAAAGCGAAAAAATACAGAAGGTATGACCCCTCTTTTTAGTAGCTCAATCTCCAAGTCCAAAATATCCTTTTTTAGATTCTCCTTTGGCAATAGTACAAAATTACGATTATAAGGAGCTTTTGGGCTGTAGTGATGGTAAGCTGTATGATTCCCCCAAGTAATTGAGAGTCTGTTTGAGTTGTCCCAACTTTTTAGCTGATTAAACTCTTTTTGATGTTTTTTTATCCATCGTTTAGTGACAAAAATAGTAACGGGGACTGGATTTTGAAAATTATCAATTAATCCTTGATAAAGTCTTTGTTCATAACCTCGTTTGGAAGATGGACACAAATCTGTAGTAACAAAAAGCCCACTTTTGCTACTTTTTATCCCATCATTTTGGAGTGGATAAGGTGGAGTTGCAGAGGTTTTTACTAAATGTTGATATCTAGAGTTTTGGCACGGTTTTGGTTTTGAGATATTCTTAAAAATATAACTCTGCAAAGATGAAGTATCTACTACCAAGTAGAGTTTAGAATCGTTTTGAGTGAACTCTCTTAAAAGCTTAAACTCTTTTTGATTAAGTTTTATACATCCGTTTAATGGCTTGTAACTTCTTGAATCAAAGGAGAAAAGCGCATCAAAAAGTAAGAGAAATAGAAGAGAATATCTCATTTTTTTCCTTTAAAGTCTGTTTTGTTTTCTAGAATCAATTTTAGCCAAATCGTTATCTTAAGCTAATTAAATATCTAAATTAATTAAAGATTATATTTCAAACTAAAAGCCTCTGAAATTTAATCATACTCAGAAAGCATTGCAAAAATTCCCAAACTGACTCATATCGAAACATATTCTTCTATTTTTATGGTGGATTGTGTAATCTAGCCCAATATTGGCTCTTTAGCAATGTTTCATAATGATACAGAAAAATAAAAAAGGGCTATTTCAAACTTTGAGTTTAACTAATAAAAGATAATCTTAAAGATATAATAGTTCCATCAAAATTAAGAGCAGGAGAGTAAATGAGCAATCCAACTATCATTTGGTCAAAAATCGATGAGGCACCAGCACTAGCTACATATTCACTATTTCCAGTAGTAAAAAACTTTATTAAACATGCTGGAGTTGATATTAAACAGAGTGATATTTCATTAGCTGCTAGAGTTTTATCTCAGTTTGGTTATGCAGAGGATGAACTTGCAAAACTTGGAGAGCTTGTAAATAAGCCAGAAGCCAACATTATCAAGCTTCCAAATATCTCAGCAAGTGTAACTCAGCTAAAAGAGTGTATAGCAGAGCTTCAAGAGAAAGGTTATGACCTTCCAGACTACCCAGAAAATCCTCAAACAGACGAAGAGAAAGAGTTAAAAGCAAAATACTCTGTCTGTCTAGGAAGTGCAGTAAACCCAGTTCTTAGAGAAGGAAACTCAGACAGAAGAGCTGCAAAAGCAGTTAAAAAATATGCACAAAACCACCCACACAGACTAAAGCCAGTAGCTCCAGATTGTAAGGCTAGAGTTGCACATATGGACGGTGATGGAGATTTCTACGGAAATGAGAAGTCTGTTGTTATTCCAAAAGCACAAAAAGTCACAATCGAGCTTAACGGAAATGTAATCAAAGAGCTTGACGCAGAGGACAAAGAGGTTCTTGATGCTACATTTATGTCGGTAGAAAAACTAAGAGATTTTTATGCTAAGACTCTTGAAGAGGCAAAAGATAAAGATTTGATTTGGTCTTTGCACCTAAAAGCTACAATGATGAAAATCTCTGACCCAATTATGTTTGGTCACGCAGTAGAAGTCTTCTTCAAAGATGTGTTTGAAAAATATGCAGATGAGTTAGAGAAAATCGGAGTAAACCCAAATCTAGGGCTAGGCGACCTCTACGATAAACTCAAAAAGTCTGACAAGGGCGAAGAGATAGAAAAAGCTATCAAAGATACAATTCTAAACTCTAAGCCTGACCTTGCAATGAGTGATAGTGATAAATTAATCACAAACCTTGACGCTTCAAACTTGATTATTATCGATGCTTCTATGCCTGTTGTAGTTCGTGAAGGTGGTAAGCAGTGGGATAAAAATGGAGATGCGAGAGAGACTTTGGCTGTAATTCCAGACTCAACTTATGCATATTTCCACGAAGAGATGTTAGAAGATGTTAAAAGAAATGGTCAATTTGATGTAACTACAATGGGTAGTATGCAAAATGTAGGGCTAATGGCTAAAAAAGCTGAAGAGTATGGAAGCCACCCGACTACTTTTGAAGTTGCAGAAGATGGTAAGATGGAAGTAAAAGATGCTGATGGTAATGTTCTAATGAGCCACGATGTCAAAAAGGGCGATATCTGGAGACTTGTAAGAACTAAAGATGTTGCAATCAAAGATTGGGTTAGACTTGCAGTCGAGCGTGGTCAAATCGAAAAAATCCCTGTAATCTTCTGGCTAGATGAGAATAGAGCTCACGATGCAAACTTGACTAAAATTGTAAAAGAGTATCTAAAAGACCACGATACAGAGGGGCTTGATATTCAGTTTATGAATGTAAAAGATGCTACTAGGTTTACAAATGAGAGAATTAGAAAAGGTCTTGATACAATTGCTGTAACTGGAAATGTTTTAAGAGACCACTTGACAGATATGTATCCAATTCTTGAGCTTGGAACTAGTGCAAAAATGCTCTCAATCGTTCCACTTTTAGCTGGTGGTGGACTATTTGAAACTGGTGCTGGTGGGTCAGCTCCAAAACATGTAGAGCAGTTCTTAAAAGAGGGACACCTAAGATGGGATAGCCTTGGTGAGTTCTTGGCTTTGGCAGAGTCTCTTAGAATGGAAGCATTCAAAAACAAAGATGCAAAAATTGAAGAGATGACAAAAGCACTTGACAAAGCAAATGAGGGTTACTTAGATAATGATAAAGCTCCAAGTAGAAAAGCTGGTGAGCCAGACAATAAAGCTTCTCACTACTACTTGGCTAGATACTGGGCTGAGGCTCTAAGTCAAAGTGAAGATAAAGATTTAGCTGAGAAGTTTGCACCTGTAGCAAAAGCTCTAGCTGAAAATGAAGAGAAAATCTTAGAAGAACTCTTAGCAGTAGAGGGTAAACCAGCAGATATCGGTGGATACTACAATCCGGATGATGAGAAAGCTGAAAAGGCGATGAGACCTAGTAAAACTTTCAATGAGATTATCGACTCAATCTAAACTTAAATAAAGCATAATTAATGTATATAAAAGGGGAGGGAGTTTCCTCCCCTCAAAAATTTAATTTATATGACACCTCTTTTGTATCTCAATCCCTAATTGGCAAGACATAATTGAAAAGAGATGCTTTTGAGTTATGTTTTGCAAAGGGGTTGATGAGGTGTTTATCAAGGAGATAGATGGATGCAAAAAGGTAAAAAAGTAACAATTATTGGTGCTGGAAATGTTGGGGCGACTGTAGCTTACTCTCTTGCTATGAAGGGGAGCTGTCACGAGGTGATGTTAAGAGATAGAGCGCCAGAGATTGCAAAAGGTAAAGCTCTAGATATGAGTCAAGCAGCCAATGCTGCAAGACAACACACTTTGGTATCAGTAGCTGAAAAAGCCGAAGATATCGAAGGTAGTGACATCGTTGTAATTACTGCTGGAAGTCCTAGAAAACCGGGAATGAGCAGGGATGATTTGCTGATGATTAATGCAGAGATTACCAAAGAGGTGATAAATGATGTCAAGACTTATGCTCCTGAATCGATTGTGATAATGGTCTCAAACCCTCTTGATGTGATGACTTATGTAGCATTAAAAGAGTCAGGCTTCCCAAAAGAGAGAGTAGTGGGAATGGCAGGGATTTTAGATAGTGCTAGAATGGCTCACTTCATCTACGAAAAGATTCGCTATGGTGCAGGTCAAATCAGAGCCTCTGTAATGGGTGGACACGGCGATGATATGGTGCCACTTCCGAAGTTTTCGACAGTTGCAGGTGTGCCTTTGACTGATATTCTCACTCAAGAGGAGATTGATGATGTGGTAGAACGCACCAAACACGGTGGTGCTGAGATTGTAGGATATCTTAAGACTGGTTCAGCTTACTATGCCCCAGCAAAAGCTACATCAATTATGATTGAAGCAATCTTAAAAGATACGAAGCAGATTCACCCTTGTGCTGTCTATTTGGATGGACACTATGGTCATAAAGATGTAGTCTCTGGTGTGCCTGTGGCTCTTGGTGCAAATGGTGTAGAAAAACTCTTTGAGATGACACTAACTGATGAGCAAAAAGCAAAATTTGCTAAGAGTGTAGAGTCTGTAAGAACTATGATTAATGTTTTGAAGAAGAATAACTTCTTTACAAACCCAGAAGATAACAAAATTTAAATCAATTTGAAAGGAAGCCAATGAGAGAAGTAGCTTATGAAGATTTGGTAAAAGCTGTAAAAGCGATGGTGATGCACACAGCTTCACACCTGCCAGAAGATGCACTAAATGCGATTAAAAAAGCTTATGATGAGGAAAAAAGTGAAGTAGCAAAGTCTGTATTAAAGCAGATTTTAGATAATGCTGAACTTGCAAGTAGCGAAGATAGACCTCTTTGCCAAGATACAGGTTTGGCTGTATATTTTATCAATGTCGGTCAAGATGTGCGAGTAGTTGGTGGCTCAATCAGAGATGCAATCAATGAAGCGACAGAACAAGCTTATAAAGAGGGTTATTTGAGAGCTAGTACTTGCGACTGCTTCGACAGACACAACCTAAAAGATGAAGTTGGCTACAACCTTCCTGCTGTCATTCACTTTGACATTGTAGAAGGCGATAAAATCGACATTGAATACGCTGCAAAAGGTGGTGGAAGTGAGAATGTCAGCCGTGCAACAGTCTTAGCTCCTGCTCAAGGAAAAGAGGGAATCAAAAACTTCGTAAAAGAGGTAATTAGCAATGCTGGGCCAAACCCTTGTCCTCCAATAATTGTCGGTGTTGGAATTGGTGGGACTTTTGAAGTAGCTGTAAAATCTAGCAAACACGCACTATTTAGAGAGGCTGGGACAAACAATAACGACCCTGAGCTTGATGAGTTTGAGAAAGAGTTAAAAACAGAGCTTAACAAACTTGGAATTGGTGCAATGGGAATGGGTGGAACTCAGACAGTCTTGGCTGTGCATATTGAGAAAAACCCTTGCCACATCGCGAGTTTGCCAGTGAGTGTAAATGTACAGTGCCACAGCTCAAGACACTCTCACATTACTATCTAAGCTAAGGAGAATTTGATGGCAGAATATAAAATGACCACACCTCTAACAGATGAGGATATTGAGAAGTTGAAAGCTGGAGATATTGTCTATCTAAATGGGATTATCTACACAGCAAGAGATGCAGCTCACAAGAGACTTGTAGATTTGATTGATGAGGGGAAAGAGCTTCCGTTTGATTTGCAAGGGAGTGTAATTTACTTTGTCGGTCCTACTCCTCCAAAACCAGGTGAGCCAATTGGAAGTGCTGGTCCTACTACAAGCTACAGAATGGATAGCTACTCTCCGATTTTGATTAAGCATGGTCAAAAGGGAATGATTGGAAAAGGTAAAAGAAATGAGGCAGTAAAAGAGGCTTGCAAAGAGCATAAAGCTGTCTATTTTGGAGCAACTGGTGGAGCTGGGGCTTTGATTGCAAAGGCGATAAAATCGGCTAAGGTTATAGCTTACCCAGAGCTAGGACCTGAAGCAATCCGTGAGCTAGAGGTCGAAAACTTTCCTGTAACTGTAATTAATGACTCTTATGGAAATGACCTCTACGAAATGGGTAGAGCAAAATATGAGGTAAAAGATTAAGAGAGCTAAGAGCTGAGAGCGAGGAGCTTAGGAGCTGAAAGCATAAAGTAAAAGGCTAAGTTCCTTGAGGCTCTTGGCTTTGGGCTTTATCAGCCTAGACCAAAACCTAAACTCAAAGAAGAGATAGGTTTTGATGTGGGCTTAAAAAATTTTATTGTTTGTGGTAATGGTGTAAAAATCAAAATGCCACACTTTACCAACTTTCGCCGTAAAGCCCTCGGCTTTAGTCGTAGGGATATAAGGCGATAAAAGATTTTCGGGAGTTTATCTCCCCTAAAAATCTTTTGTAATTATTGTATAATAAGTAAAGTAAAAGGTTGGGACGACGACCTTCGGTATAGGAGATGTAAGACCTTTAATAAAAGGCAATCTCCGTTTT
>Ga0256843_1000536_pt1 | contig 32293 bp, 38 predicted proteins | sample AlvinellametaG_FD_191572 | JGI IMG/M metagenome (GOLD analysis project Ga0256843, IMG submission 191572) | Pompeii worm associated microbial communities from hydrothermal vent at the East Pacific Rise, Pacific Ocean - Alvinella | ecosystem: Host-associated > Annelida > Integument > Unclassified ...
TCCTCGGCCAGGGCGCCCAGCTCATCCACCACCCGTTTGTCCAGCGTAAAGGTAGAGCGGATTCGTTGCATGGCTCTCTCCTTGTATGTATAATCGTATGAACGATTATACCACATACTCCTCGGCCAATTTTTCCACTTCCCGCAAAAAGCGATCGACCAGCTCCTTTTCGGGGAGTTTGGCCACCACTTCGCCTCTTACCATTACCAGCCCCGTCCCCTTGCCGTAGGCGATGGCCACATCGGCGCTCTTGGCCTCCCCGATAGCGTTGACCACGCACCCCATCACCGACACATTCAGCGGCGCTTTGATGTGCTTGGTTTTCTCTTCCACTTCCGCCACCGCCTTGACCAGATCGGCCTCGATCCGTCCGCAGGTGGGGCAGGAGATGATATTAAGCCCCTCTTTGGCCACCCCGGCGTCTTTGAGAATGGCCCGGCCCACCTCGATCTCTTTTTCCAGCTCCCCGGTGATGGAGACTCTTAGCGTATCGCCGATGCCCTCCAGCAGTAGCGCCCCCAGGCCGATGGCGCTTTTGATGGTGGCGTGAAACACCGTGCCCGCCTCCGTCACCCCCAGGTGGAAAGGGTAATCCACCCGGGGCCGAAGGGTCCGGTAGGCTTCCACGGTACGTTCGACGTCACTGGCTTTTAGAGAAACCTTAATATCGGTAAAGTCCAAATCTTCCAGAAACTTGATGTTATACATGGCCGACTGCACCATACCCCTTGCCGTCTGGCCGTACTTTTGTTCAAACTCCTTCTCCAAACTGCCGCAGTTGACGCCGATTCTAATGGGTATGCCCCGCTCTTTGCAGGCTTTGACCACCTCTTTGACCCGCCCCTTTTCGCCGATATTGCCGGGATTGATGCGGATGCAATCAACGTGCTCGGCGGCAATGAGCGCCAGGCGGTAGTTGAAGTGAATGTCAGCCACCAGCGGCAGGGAGGTTTGGGCGCGGATCTCTTTGAGGGCATAGGCGTCCTCGTAGTCTGGCACGGCGACACGCACGATATCGGCCCCGGCGAAATGGAGCCGGTTGATCTGTTCCACCGTCGCTGACACGTCGGCGGTGCGGCTGTAGGTCATGGATTGGACGGAGATGGGCGCGTCACCGCCTACGGGTACGTTGCCCACATAGATTTTTCTGGTCGGATAGCGTCGAATCATTGCCAAATCTTGGAAAAGTCAAGTTTCAACGCGCAACGTGAATCTTCCAGCGTCACCGTCTCATCGGTATAATCACCCATTTTGACATAGGTGCCAAACTCCGTCAAACGAAAAAGCTTGATGATACGTGAAGCCGGATAGACCAATCCAAACCAGTGCACCCCTTCTTGACGATAGATTTCCATTTTCATCGTCTCGTCGCGCCTTCCCGTCGATGGTGAAATCACCTCGAAAACCGCTATCGGAGCTTTCTCCAACCGTTTTTGGGCTTCTTCGCAACTTATCACCACATCCGGCCTTAAAACCGTATCGCTGGCAACGACATAATCGACATCTCCTACCACATAACACCCCTCGCACGCTTCCGCCATCGCCTCGTCAAGGAGTTTCATCAACCCGAACGCAATGCGCTGGTGGATCACCGTCGCCGCCGGCGACATGGCGTAAGGACGCCCTTCGATCAGTTCCCAGTCCCCTTCCCACTTATCGTAGTCTTCAATGGTATAAAACTCTTCATAACGTATCGCTTCCATAGCGCCGATTATAACACACCTTACGCAAAATCGACCGGGTCCATATCGACCTCGAAACGCCCGTCTTCCACCGCTGAGACGGCTTTGAGAAGATTGGCGCGGCTGGCACTTCTTAGCAGAATATGAAAACGCCACTTTCCGGCAATCCGCTCAATTGGCGCGGGGCCCGCCCCCACCACTTCCGCCAGTCCGCCGAGGCTTCGCAGGGCCGTCTCGACACGGCGCAGTGCCGTTTCGCCTCGTTGGAAATCTTTGGCAGAAAAAAGGAGCCGGCACAAAAAGGCATGAGGCGGGTAGAGCCCCTCTCTGGCCGCTATCTCCTCTTTCAAAAAGCCTTCATAATCATTTAGAAAATCCCGGAAAAAGTCGGGCTGGTTGGTCTGCACCACCACCTCCGCCTCCCGAGTGCGCCCCGCCCGCCCGGCAATCTGCACAAACAGGCTCATGGCCCGCTCCCTGGCCCGGTAGTCGGGCATGGCCAAAAGGTAATCCAGTCCCAAAATCAGGGCCAGCGTCACATCGGGATAGTCGTGTCCTTTGGCCAGCATCTGGGTGCCCACCAACACATCCACCTCTTTTTTGGCGAACCTCTCCAGCGCCTTTTGCAGTTTGTTGGCCGTGGTGATGGTATCTTTGTCAAACTGCTGAACCCGCACGTTGGGCAGGTTCTCTTCCAATAACGCCACCACCTCCGCCGTTCCCATACGGTCGTTACGCATCACCTGCCCGCACTGCGGGCAGGCGGAGGGAATACGCTCGGCATAGCCGCAGTAGTGACACCGCACCGCCCGTTTCTTGCTATGCAGGCTCATGCCTACCGAACAGAAAGGACAGGTAAGCGTATGGCCGCACCCCTCACAATAGAGATACTTGTAATTGGCGCGCGTGGGCAAAAAGATCATCGCCTGGCCGCCCGCTTTGACGTGTCGCTCAATGCGGGCCAGCATATCGGTCGTCAGACTACAGCCGCCGCTTTCAAAAAGGTAGCGTTTTTGGGTCTGAATGTAGGGGGAGGCAATGCGCGTCACCGGCTGTCTGGCGTAACTGGTGGCCGAGGGCGTGGCACTGCCGAGCACCACCTTTGCGCCCAAAACCTTTCCCATATAAAGCGCCACATCCCTGGCGTGGTAACGGGGACGGGTGTGGGCTTTGTAACTGTCATCATGCTCCTCATCCACCACGATCAAACCGATATTATCCAGAGGCAAAAAGAGCGCCGAGCGGGGACCGGCCACAATGCGCGCCGTCCCTTCCCTGATCTTTTGCAATGTCTCCTCGCGCTTTTTTTTACTCAGCCGGGAGTGCCAAATAACGGCAAGGTCGCCAAAGCGGGCCTGTAAGCGCTTTTGCATCTGGGGCGTGAGGCTGATTTCGGGCATCAAAAAAATAGCGCTTTTGCCCTCTTTGAGCGTCTGGGCAAAGAGTTCAAAGTAGACCTCCGTCTTCCCACTGCCCGTAGGCGCAAAAAGCAGACCGCCGCCGTCAGCCAACCGGTTAGCCGCTTCACTTTGTGCCGGCGTCAAGGTTGATCGCCACGCCAAATCTAAACGTTGGGGGTGTGAGGGCAAGAAAGAGTAGGGGTGAAAAAGGGCCAGCGCCTCACCCACTTGACACCGGTAGTAACCGGCCATAAAACGGGCTGTCTCTATCTGCCAGTCTGAAAAAAAATATGAGGTTTGCGTAAGTGCTTGCGTCGCGTAAGAGGGACAAACCGCCGCGTCAAGCACCACGCCGCGCGCGTCTTTTCCCCTTAACGGCACATCAACAACCCTCCCCGTCTCCACCTTCTCATCCGACCGATAGATCAACAAAGAAAGTTTGCGCCCCAGTATAGCCACTTCATAATAGTATGAGGTCTCTTCGGCCATTCTCTCCTCGTTACCTACTAAAATATTGGCATCATACTATAAGTCGACCGGGATTTTAAAGGCTGATGACATCATAGAGGTTCCGCCCCTTCGGGCGGCTATGATAGAAGAGCAAAGACGTAACTACTCAAACTTATCACACAATGAAGAGGGAGAGGTTGAAGAACGGTTGCAAGTAAAGGTCCCCGAAGAGGCGTTGTAATCAAACACGATACTATGCCCGCCCGTACTATAGGTATAGGTTGAGCCGCTTACCTGCCACTGCCCGGCATTACTGCCGGGCGTGACACCGTTTGTCACAACCGAAAAGAGCTTTCCGCCGCTATCCAAAGAGGCGGGGTAGACCGCTCCGTTGCCCTTTAACAGGGACTTTGAACGATAGTTTTGCAAACCGCTTCTAATCGCATCCACTTTGGCCTGCGCTTTGGCGACAAACGCATCCTCCCTGGTCGCGGCCAATCTTGGAAGGGCCACCGCCGCCAAAATACCTAAAATAACAATGACAAAAACCACTTCAATCATGGTAAAGGCGCGTCGGTTTTTAATATTGCACATGGGTTCCCCTTAACCGCATCGGGTAGGCCGCGGCGGGAATAACCTTTTGCAACTGCACGCATAGCACATCCCCGCCTGCCGAGTTAAAAGTGATGGTTAGGTTGTCATCAGATGTACCGGTAACGATCTTGAGCGTCACGCAGTTGTTCACGCTTCCGGCCTTTACGTCCACCGACTTGTTGGCGGTGTTGACCGTCAGCAGGCCCTGGTTCTTCAGGCTGGCCAACGTGTTGGACATTTTTGTCAAATCGTTTTCGGTTTTGGCCTGGGCCGTCGCGTACATGGAGATATCTTGCGCTCCCGTCATAATCTGTTGCGCAAGCGTCACAACTTTCGCATCGTCCCGAGTCGCCGCAAATTTAGGTATGGCAATAGCCGCAAGGATGCCCAGTATCACAATAACGAAGACAAGTTCTATCATGGTAAAGGCGTGCCGCATATCGCATCCTTGTATTGTAGAGAGAAAAAAAGGGTTTTGGCGGCAAACGCCCCCAAAACCCTCTTCCATAAGTTGGCTTAAGAGAATTAGTAGGTTACGTGCGTACCGCCAAACTCGTGCGTACCGTTCAGGTCTTTGGCTTCCGCCGCCGTTTTAACGTTTGCACAGTATGAAGGATAACCACTACCAGAGCTAATAGTTACAGTAATATTTCCATCCGTTACACTCCCACTATTGCTAGACCCATCCAAGTCAACAGAAGCACATTTCAGCGCGTTACAAGCCGCACTGGTGTTGTCTTCCGTACCGGTAGAGGTGTAAGCGTTACCCGCATCATTGATACAGGTCGAGAGATTGGTCAGCTCCGTAGAGGCTTTGGCGTCGTCACGGGTTGCCGCCAGTTTGGGAATGGCCACAGCCGCCAGAATACCCAGAATTACGATCACGAAGATCAGTTCGATCATGGTAAAACCGCGTCGCATGATTGCTCCTTTTATATGAATGGTGTTTTGTGTCCTTCGTCGCTACGAAGGCTCACTTGCCATTATGTAACACACAAAATAAAATATCGCTTAATCAGAAAGTTTTTCACACAACTGTTTAATTTCGTTCATGGTTTCAAAATAGGCCAGTTGTTTGGTCAAATAGGCTTGCAGTAGGACTTTGACATCATTGTCCTGCCCCATCACAAAGGTCTCTTTGAGCTCTTTTTCCATCGCCTCGGCATAGGGTTCGTCCAGCGAAATGGTGTACTGCTTGCCGCCGACGGCGAGGGTGATTTTTTTCATTATTCGCCCAGAATGGCCTCGATTTTGCCGATGACCTCTTCAATCTCCAGGTCTTTCATGGCCAACTCGTCGTTGAGTTTGGCGATCTGCGCGTCTTTGGCCTCGTTTTGGGCTTTAACGGCCATCAGGTCATTGCGCAGGGCGGCGTTTTCATCTTCGAGGTTTTTGAGTTTGACAATCATGCCGTCAATCTTTTGGGCCAGTTTCTCCAAAGGGTTCATCGTTTCCATTTTCGTTAAAGCTCACTTTTTTTGGGATTTTCGGTTGGTATAATTATAGTCAAAAATTCCTCGTTTGCCAAAGGATCTTTTTGCTCTTTGAACTCAAAAGCGACTACGCCCCCGCGGGCGACCAACCCCAAGCCATCAAACTGCTCACCAACTCCATAGAGGCGGGCCACCGCTACCAGACGCTCCTTGGCGTCACCGGAAGCGGCAAAACCTTTACGATGGCACAGATTATCCAAAAGCTCCAGATGCCCACCCTTATCATGACCCACAACAAGACCCTGGCGGCCCAGCTTTACAGTGAGTTTAAGGGCTTTTTCCCCCACAACCATGTCGAATACTTCATCAGCTATTATGACTACTACCAGCCCGAAGCCTATATCCCCCGGCAGGATCTGTTTATTGAAAAGGACAGTTCCATCAACGAAGAGCTGGAGCGATTGAGACTGAGCGCCACGGCCAGCCTGCTAACCTACGACGACGTGATCGTCGTGGCATCCGTCAGCGCCAACTACGGTCTTGGCAACCCGGTTGAGTACAAAAAGATGGTCCAAAAGCTTGAAATCGGCGACGAGATCGATCAGCGAAGCCTGATGCTAAGACTTGTGGAGATGGGATATAGCCGCAACGACAACTTTTTTGACCGCGGTAACTTTAGGGTTTCGGGCGACGTCATCGACATCTACCCGGCCTACAGCGAAGAGGAGGCGGTGCGGGTGGAGTTTTTCGGCGACGAAGTGGAGGCGATCTATACCTTCGATCCGCTCACCAACCGCAAAACGGGCGAGCTTAAAACCACCACCGTCTACGCCGCCAGCAACTTTATCGTAGGCCCCGACAGACTTCAGCGAGCCATTAAAAGCATCGAAGAGGAGCTGGCCGAGCGGCTGGCCTACTTTAAAAAAGAGGGCAAACTGCTTGAGTACCAGCGTCTTAAACAGCGCACCGAGTTTGACCTGGAGATGCTGGAGACCACCGGTATGTGCAAGGGGATTGAAAATTACGCCAGGCATCTGACGGGCAAAAAACCGGGGGAGACCCCCTACTCTTTGCTGGACTACTTTGAGATCAAAAACCGTCCCTACCTCATCATCGTCGATGAAAGCCACGTGAGTTTGCCGCAGTTTCGGGGGATGTACGCGGGCGACAGAAGCCGAAAAGAGGTGCTGGTGGAGTACGGTTTCCGCCTCCCCAGCGCCCTGGACAACCGGCCTTTGAAGTTTGAGGAGTTTATTGACAAGGCGCCCCACTACCTTTTTGTCTCCGCCACCCCCGCCGAACTGGAGCTAAAGCTCTCCGCCGTGGTGGCCGAGCAGATCATCCGCCCCACGGGCCTGTTGGACCCGGAGGTGGAGGTGGTTGACAGCGAATACCAGGTAGAGCACCTCTATGACGAGATCAAAAAAGTCGTCGCCAGGAATGAACGGGTGTTAATTACGGTACTGACCAAAAAGATGGCCGAGGAGCTGACCACCTACTACAACGACCTGGGGTTGAAGGTCAAATATATGCATTCTGACATCGACGCCATTGAGCGCAATCAGATTATCCGGGGACTGCGAACGGGAGAGTTTGACGTGTTGGTGGGTATTAACCTGCTAAGAGAGGGGCTGGACCTGCCCGAAGTGAGCCTGGTGGCGATCCTGGATGCCGACAAAGAGGGCTTTTTGCGCAGTGAAACGGCGCTGATTCAGACCATGGGCCGCGCGGCCCGAAACGTCAACGGCAAAGTGCTGATGTACGCCAAAACCGTCACCGACTCCATGCGCCGGGCCATCGACACGACGCTAAGCAGGCGTAAACGCCAGAAAAAGTACAACGAAATACACGGCATCATCCCCAAAACCGTGGGCCGCAAGCTCGATGAGAACCTCAAACTCGAAGATCACGGCATCTTGTACGAAAAAAAGAGCAAGCTCGAAAAGATGCCCGCCAAAGAGCGCCAAAAAATTATCAAGGAGCTGACCAAAAAGATGCACGAGTCAGCCAAACGGCTGGAGTTTGAGGAGGCCGCCAGACTGCGGGATGAGATTGAGAAGATCAAGAAACTTTGACAAAAAATCATGCTTTAGCTAATATTAGCTAAAGGAGCGAAGATGATCGTCAATATGCATGAAGCCAAAACGACCCTCTCCAAACTGGTGGAACTGGCCCAAAAAGGCGAAGAGGTGATTATCGCCAAAGCTGGCGAAGCGGTCGCCGTGCTCAAGCCCTACAACAAACCGCCCGCCAAACGCCGTCCGGGACGCTTGAAAGGCAAGCCGCTGGATATGACCCGTTTCGACGAAGCCGACAAAACGATCGAAAAACTCTTTGGCAAAAAATCGCTATGACCTGTCTGCTGGACACCCATATCCTGATCTGGTGGCTCTATGACGACCCGAAGCTTCCAAAACGCCACCGAAATCTGATCATGGATCCCACCAACGCCATCGTCGTCAGCGTCGCCTCCTTCTGGGAGATCGAGATCAAGTCGGCGTTGGGCCATCTCGTGATCGATCCGGCCTACCCAGAAGCCGTAAAAGAGGAAGGGTTTGATATCCTTTCGATCAAATCTTCGCACGCTCTGGCCTTGAGAGACCTGTCCAATTACCACAAAGACCCTTTCGACCGGATGCTGATTGCCCAGGCTGTGAGTGAGGATTTGATACTTTTGAGTGTCGACAGACATATAGCCCGCTACGGCGGTCTTGTCAAACTGCTATAAAAGGATTAACATGCTACTGCGCTACAAAGAGTGGTTCCCCAGGTTCGGCCAAAACACATGGATCGCCCCCGACGCCACGATCGTGGGCAATGTGGAGACGGGTAAGGAGTGTTCCATCTGGTTTGGGTGTGTCATTCGCGGCGACGTGCACAAAATCCGCATCGGGGACCGCACCAATATCCAGGATCTAACCATGATCCACGTCACCCACTACAAAAAGCCCGACATGAGCGACGGCTATCCCACGATCATCGGCAACGACGTCACCGTCGGCCATCGGGTAATGCTGCACGGATGCACCATTGAAGACGGATGTCTGATCGGTATGAACAGCACCATTCTTGACGGCGCGGTGATCGGCAAAGAGTCCATTGTGGGCGCGGGGGCGCTGGTAACGGGCGGCAAGGTCTTTCCGCCAAGAAGCCTGATTCTCGGCTCTCCGGCCAAAGTTGTGCGCAAGCTAACCGACGAAGAGGTGGCCGAACTCTACGCCTCGGCCAAACGTTACGTGGCTTTTAAAAACGACTATATCGATCACATCGCCTGAAGCCGTTTGGCTTTGGCGACAGGCAGTTTGGTAAAATCAATCAGCTCTTCGGAGGTTATAACCTGCGCAGGAAGCTTTCCAAGCCCGATCTCCAGAACTTTTGAAGCGGTCAGGGCATCGGCAAAGGCGCGGTGATGCACCAGCGTATTGATATCCAGGGCGATATTCAGATGTCCCAGCCCGTAGCGCTCCGCCTCGATGGTTCGCCGGGCCAGCTCAATGGTACAGAGCCTGCGATTGCCCAAAACCCCAAGGCCAAACCGCTCCAACGAGTGGGAGATAAAGTTATAATCAAACGAGATATTGTGGGCCACAAAAAGCGCGTCCCCCAAAAAGGCGCGAAAATCGCCCAACACTTTAAAAAGCGGCGGCGCGTCTTTGAGATCTTCAGGATAAATGCCGGTAATTTCGCTGATATTCTCAGGCAAATAGCTACAGGCCGCGAAACTCTCAAAACGCCCGACAATCTCGCCGTTTCGCCACTTCAATGCCCCGATCTCAATAATCTGCGAACGGCTCGGCACACTGCCGTTGGTCTCAATATCCACCACGCAAAAGGTCTCTTCCCGCCAGGGACGAAAAGCGCTTAAAAGCCGTACCGTCCCCTCTTCCACGGCAATCGGCACGCCTGAAGCGATCACCAACTCAAGCAGGGTATCGGCATCCTCAAACAAAGAGTCCCGCCCCTTTTGCAACAGTGCCTCAAATCGCTCTCTCGCCATCACGCCGCCCTCTTTTTTGAGCGCCGTAACAAGAGAGTCTATCAGGTTTCTCACATCCCGCCTTTCACCGCCTCTATAAACGCTTCCATCTTCGCCGCCTCTTTCTTGCCCCTGGCCGCTTCCACGCCGCTACTGACATCCACCCCGTAAAAGCCGTAGGGCAATACCTCGGCCACGTTGTCAGGCCGCAATCCTCCCGCAATGACGATTCGCTCGCAATCGGCCCCCTCAAACCATGACAGGTTGAGCCGTTTGCCCATGCCGCCGTAGGCTTCGCAGTAAGCGTCCACCAGCCTGAAACGCCCCGAAAACCTATGCACATCTTCAGGCGACTTTGCCCGCACCACCGGCAGGGCTTTGGTTTTGAGCGCTTTGAGGTAACGCTCATCCACCTCAAAGTGTATCTGCGCCAGGCCCATGCCCGCTTCTTCGCAGATCGCGTCGACCGTTTTAGGCTCTTCATTGACAAAAAGCCCCACCCGCTCCACAAACGGCGGAATCTTGGCCGCGATCTTCGCCGCCGCTTCGGGGGTGACGAATCGGGGAGATTTCTCATAAAAGACAAATCCCAGCGCGTCCGCCCCGGCCCGCACGGCCGCTAAGGCGTCTTCAAGGTTGGTAATGCCGCAGATCTTAACCCTTGGCCTCATACCTTCAGACTCTCAATGGCCGCCTTGATGTCGGCGTGTTTGAAGACGTAACTGCCGGCCACCGCCACATCCACGCCGGCGGCTTTGAGCGCATGGATGTTTTGGTCGTTCACGCCGCCGTCCACTTCTATCAAGCATTTGGGATTGCGCTTTTGTATCATCTCTTTGAGCCGTTTGGCCTTCTCGATTACCGAAGGAATGAACGTTTGCCCCCCAAATCCCGGGTTGACGCTCATAAGCAAAACCATATCCAGCTCCTCAAGCAAAAACTCCACGCTTTCGGGTCGGGTATGGGGGTTGAGTACCACGGCCGGGCGGATGCCAAGAGCGCGAATCTTTTGAATCAGGCGATGGGGGTGCTTCTCTTCCTCAATATGAAATGAGATAAATTCAGGGTTGATGGGCGCGAAGAGATCGACGAAAAAGGTGTTGTTCTCCACCATCAGGTGAATGTCCAGCGGTTTGGTCGCGGCTTTGGCCACCGCCTCAACCACCACGGGGCCGATGGTAAGGTTGGGAACAAAATGGCCGTCCATCACATCCACATGCACCAGGTCACACCCGGCGTCGCAGATCGCTTTGACGTCACGGGCCAAGTGGCCGAAATCGGCCGAAAGGATACTGGGGGCAACCAGCATGGCGTCTCCTTAGGGGCTAAGATAGAAGATGAAAGGATAATCCCCGAACCTGAAATCGACCTGAACCCCTTGGATCCCCTGCAATGTCTGCTTCAAATCTTCCAGTTCCAGATAGTTGCGCGGCAGGGTAATGTTGATATGGGTGCGGTTCTCCTGCAGATGGGTTTTGGATTTACCGGCGATAATATTAACCAGCTCACTGAGGGCGTCGGCCAAAATCTCGGTGTCGTCACTCTCCTCCCCAATCAGTAGCGCGCACGCTTTTTTTACCAATTCCCGCGGCATCACCAGGGTAATACGTCCGTCGATATCGCCGTAAAAGGCGATGGAACTGCCCATCAAACGCTCAGCGCTTGCCTCAAACGCCCGGACATTCATACCCTCTTTTACCGCTTCCATCCCCGTCATCATCTCCAACGTATCCAGCGTCGCGTCCACGAAAACCGGCAATTTGGCCACCATGGCTTTGGTAAGTTTGTTCTTCTCTTTCTTCACGGCCGCCCCGCCGCCGCTCATGGATTGCACCGTCTCGTCGGCAAAAAAGTCGGATTCATTCTCAAAAAACATAATCCCCGCGTCCTCCAACTCCTCCACGAAAGCCTTGGGGGTTTTCTCCATATCCAATCCCACAATAGCGATCAGCGCCCCGTACTCGGCCCCGGCGGTTGAGAGGCGGGAGAAGAAGTTGGCGGCGTGAATATTGAGCGAACTGACCCGCGTGGCGTCAAACATAAAGAGCTGAAAGCCGACCTTGAGGCAGTTTTGGTGATAGAGCACGTCAAACTGCTCCGTTACCGACCCGTCAAGAAAGCCTTTGAGGTAGTAGATAACGCAGTTGCCCCGGGTCTTGGCGGCGATGCGGTTGGCCATCAACCCCAGATAGCTCATCTCCACCACGGCGTAAAAGAGCTTCTCATCCTTGCGTCGGGCCAGGAAATCCTCCTCGGTTTGGGCCACGACGGGCGTAAACCCCCGGTCATACACCTCAATGGCCTGCATACTGCGCTGGGTGGGATCTTCATGCCAGACCAGCACATTGCCCTCCTTCTCCTCCTCTTTATGCACCCCGCCAAAGAGCATGGCGATATCCAAAGTCTTAAAGAGTGAGAAAGGCACATCTTTATTAAAGTATTTGAAAAAAGCCTCGTACTGCTGTTTGTTGTAGTCACAAAAACCGATGGTCAGTTTCATCTCTTTTTGGAGTTTACTCAAGGCGTCCAGAATAATCTGGATCCCGTTTTTATTGAAAAAAACCACCCGTTTCATCGAAACGACTACCACCACGGCGTTGGAAGCCTTTACCGCCTGCATATCGGGAATGGTAATCAGTTCCGAGGCGCTGTTGCCGTCCAGAAAACCCTGGGGATAGAAAACGGCAACCCTCTGCTTTTTGATAACCGGTCTCATGCGATCTCCACTATCTCTTGAAAACGGGCCGTCACATCTTCCGAGAAGGCGGGGTTGAACGTCACAAAACCGTTCACGCCCGCCCGCATCATGGCCGGACGGCTGAGGGCGTAAAAGAGCAGTAGGTGCAGGAGTTTGGCCAGACGGCAAGAGGTCGCCTCTTTGTCGCACGCCCTTTTCCCGAAAGCCAGTAATACCACTTCCGCAACCTCAGCACTCACCTCCCACTTTTTCGCGATCATCCCTACCAGTTTGGCAAAGTCCACGCCGCTAATCCGCTCCAAAATGGTATCCAGCGTCAGATCCTCCATCGACTGTAAAAGCGCCACATCTTTGGCCCGCTCGGCGAAAACGGCGTCGGCTACCACCAACCCGGCGCCCAAAAGGGCCGACGCGGCCAGATAGGATTCCGGCGCGTTTTCCGCTTTGATAATACGCTCCCACTGACGCATCATCGTGACCTGAAAATCCCTGAAATGCTCGGTATCCAGATCAAAATAGCCCCACGTCTCCGGGGCCATGGAAGCCACCATATAGGCGTAAAGCAGTTGCCTGGCCCGCTGGATTCCCAGGGCCGAAAAGATCTGCGGCACGTCGTTTAATTCGCTTTTGAAACCAAAAGCGGCGCTGTTGACGACACCTTTTAAATAAAAAACCAGTGCCCGGTCCTTTTCGGCCTCTTTGGCTGAGCCGGCCAGATCGCCCTGATCCAACGCTTCCAACGTCTTTCTCAACGTCTCGGGAAGCGGCGGCACGTTTTTAAGGTAACGGTTTAACTGCTCTGCCGTAATCATCGCGCGTATAACCTTTAAATGGTGTTGAAACAGCTCTTTTGTATTCTATCGTAAAAATTTAAAACAGAAACAAGAGATAAAAAACTTCTTAATTTAAGCGGATTTTTTGGTTTATTTCTATAGAATTTGCCAACTTTTTATCCCTGTAATTTTAAAGGCACGAATCATGGCAAGAAAATGTCAAGTAACGGGCAAAGGCCCGATGACCGGTTACAACGTCAGCCACGCGCACAACAAAACCAAACGCCGCTTCCTGCCGAACCTCCGCACGGTTCGCGTTACCCTGGAAGACGGCACCCGTAAGAAGATCCGCGTCGCGGCCTCTACGCTTCGGACCATGAAGAAAAAAGGCGGCCTGGCCTAAGGCCGGGAAGCTACCGAAAAAGGGGCCGGGGGCGCAAGCCTTCGGCCCTTTTTTTTTGCCTCAAAAAGGAGCATCCATGTATACCATCACCCCCATTGAAGGCGGCGTCTGCGCGCCCGAAGGCTTCTTCGCCGACGGCATCGCCGCCGGTCTTAAGCCAAACGGCGCCAAAGACATGGCCTTTATCTACGCCGACACCCCGTGCGACACCGCCGCCGTCTTTACCGCCAACCGCTTTCAGGCGGCTCCCATCAAACATTTTCAAAAGCACGACATCACCCGCACCAACTTCGTGCTCATCAACGCCAAAAACGCCAACACCATGACGGGCGAGGCGGGCATTGCCGATATTGAGGAGATTTTACATCACGCCCAAACGCTTTTTCCGGCCATTGAAAATCCCGTCATGAGCTCTACCGGCGTCATCGGCGTGCGCCTGCCCAAAGCCAAACTCACGGCGGGCCTTGAGCGGTTTGACCTGCACGCCAAAAACCCCGATGCCGCCGCCAAAGCCATCATGACCACCGACAGCTACCCCAAGCAGGTCGCGTTTGAAGTGACTTTGCAAGGGGGCCGAAGCTTTCGCATCGGCGCCATGGCCAAGGGCGCGGGGATGATCAACCCCGCCATGGCCACCATGCTCTGCTTCATCACCACCGATGCCGCCGTACCCACCGATACCATGCGAAAGATTTTGCAAGAGGGTGTCAAAACCACCTTCAACGCCATCAGCGTCGACGGCGACACCTCCACCAACGACACGGTGATGCTGTTGGCCAACGGCGCAAGCGGCGTGTACGAAAAAGAGGCTTTTGCGGAGGCGCTCAAACGCCTACTGCACGAACTCGCCCTCAAGATCGTCGCCGACGGCGAGGGGGCGAGCAAATGCGTCGCCTTCAAAGTAACCGGCGCCCTCAATGAAGCGGAGGCGGAGATCTGCGCCAAGGCGCTGAGCAACTCCTTGCTGGTCAAAACCGCCCTTTACGGCGAAGACCCCAACTGGGGCCGCATCGCCTCGACCGTCGGTGCCAGCGGCGTAACCTGCGACCCGGCGACGCTTACCATCACGTTTGGCAACGTGACCGTGTACGACAAAGGGGAGATTCTCTTTGACGAAGAGATCGAAAAAAGGGCCGCCGAAGTGATGAAAAGAAGCGCCTTTACCATCCACTGCCACCTTGGCGTGGGCGAGGGGGCCTTTACCGCCTACGGGTGCGATCTTGGCCATGAATACGTCAAAATCAACGCCGATTACAGGACTTGATAAGTCAAGATAGACTATAATCGGGAAAATTTCAACAGGAGAGACGATGCTTCACGAATACCGCGACATCATCAGCAAACTGAAGGTCGAAAACGCGCATTTTGCGAAAATCTTTGAAAAACACAACGAACTGGACAAAACCGTCACCGAAGCGGAAGAGGGACGTTTGCATATGGATGATCTGGAGCTTGAGAAGCTCAAAAAAGAGAAACTGCGCCTCAAAGATGAAGCCTATCGCATGATTCTTGAGTACAAAAAAGAGCACAACCTCTAAAATCAACAGAGGCGCTCTCGCCTCTTTGCCACACGATACAACGCAAAAAGGGCCAAAGCGTTACGCTTTGGCCCTTTTCTTTTTGATTATCAAACCGTTTTACGACTCTGCTTTTTGCGACTCCGCGAAAGCCCCAAACCCCATCATCTTCTCATAGCGCTTGGCCATGCGCTCCTGAGCGGGAAGCTCACGCAGGCTTTTAACACTTTCAAGAAAATAGGTTTTCACCGCTTCGGCCGCCCCCTCTTTGTCACGATGGGCACCTATTAGCGGCTCGTCGATAATGTCGTCGATCAACCGCATCTCTTTCAAAGCGTCGGGGGTGATTTTAAGCGCCTTGGTGGCCTGTTCCACTTTGGCCGGGTCGTTCCACAAAATGGCGGCACACCCTTCGGGAGAGATGACACTAAAGACCGAGTAGCGCATCATGGCCAGCCGATCCGCCACACCGATAGCCAGCGCCCCGCCGCTACCTCCTTCGCCGATCACCACGGAAACCGTCACGGTATCCAGACGGCTAAGCTCCAGCAAATTGCGGGCGATTGCCTCGCTCTGCCCCCGCTCCTCGGCCCCCAGGCCCGGATAGGCGCCCGGGGTATCAATGAGCATGAGAATGGGCAGGTCAAACTTCTCGGCCAGCTTGGCGGCTCTTAACGCCTTGCGGTACCCTTCGGGATGGGGCATACCGAAATTGCGTTTGAGCTTGTTTTTGGTGCCCCGCCCCTTTTGCTCGCCGATCACCAGGCACTTTTGTCCCTCAATATAACCCAGGTAGCAGATGATGGCCGCATCGTCCCGAAAGGTGCGTTCCCCGTGAATCTCGATGGGATTGTCCATCAACAGCCGGATGTAGTCGAGCGCGTAGGGTCGGTCGGGGTGACGGGCCAGTTGAAGTTTTTGATAATCAGAGAGGTTTTTGTAGACCTTGGCCAGCTCTTTTTCGAGGTCTTTTTCCAGTATCGCCACCGCCTCCGTATCGCCGCGCACCTTGGCTGAGGCGATCTCATCCTCAATCTCCTTGAGTTTCTCTTCAAAAGGCAGGTAGGTGGCCAAGTCAGACCCTTTTGAAAATCACGACACCGTTGGTACCGCCAAAACCGAAGCTGTTGCTCATAACCACATCCAGTTTCGCTTCTCTCGCCCCTTCGGTAATGTAGTCCAGATCGCAGTTCTCATCGGGCGTTTCGTGGTTGATGGTGGGCGGCATAATGCCGTCACGCATCGCCATCAGGGCGATAACGGCTTCAATGGAGCCCGCCGCGCCGAGACAGTGGCCGATCTGTCCTTTGGTGGAGCTCACCGGCGGGCAGTTCTCTTTGCCGCCAAAAAGCTCTTTCAAGGCCGCCGTCTCGTTTTTGTCGTTGATGGGCGTGGAGGTGCCGTGGGCGTTGACGTAGTCGATTTTGGGGTTGCCCGCCATCTTCATGGCCGCTTTCATAGCTCTTAGCGGCCCGTCCATGGTGGGGGTGGTGATATGGTTGGCGTCGCCGCTCTCGCCAAAGCCGATCAGCTCCGCGTAGATCTTCGCGCCTCTGGCCTTGGCCGCCTCATACTCTTCCAGCACCAGGGCACCGGCGCCCTCACCCATCACAAAGCCGTCCCGGCCCGCGTCAAAAGGACGGGAGGCGTGTTGGGGATCGTCGTTGCGGGTGCTGAGCGCCTTCATGGCCGCGAAACCACCCACGCCGATACCGGTAATGGCCGCCTCGCCGCCGACAACCAGCATCCGCTCCGCGCCGCCTAATAGAATGGTTTTGGCCGCCTCGCTGATGGCGTGCGTACCCGCCGCGCAGGCGGTAACGGAGCCGAGGTTGGGCCCTTTGAGGTTGTGATCAATAGAGACGAATCCGCCCAGCATATTGGCCAACGCCGAGGGGATAAAAAAGGGTGAAAGACGCCGGGGGCCCCGGTCATGCAGGATGATGGAGTGCTTTTCAATGGTGGGAAGCCCGCCGATACCCGAAGCGCAACTGACACCGAAGCTCTCACGTTCCACACTCTCGTCAATGCCGGCATCCTCGATCGCCTCGGCGGCGGCTTTGATGCCCAGTTGGATGAAGCGGTCGGCCTTTTTCACCTCTTTGGGGTCCATGACGGTTTTGGGATCGAAATCTTTGACTTCCCCCGCGATCTGCACGCTCAGCGCGCTCGCGTCGAACAAGGTAATTCTTTCAATGCCACATTGACCCTCAATAATAGCCTTAAAAGAACTCTCTTTGTCGTGTCCAACCGCATTGATCATCCCCAGCCCGGTGACTACCACTCGCCTCACACCATCTCCTTCGACTTGTTGTACTGTTTGAAAAAAGACTACAAAAGCCCGCCTGAAGCGGGCCGGAACTTACTTGTTCTCTTCGATATATTTAACCGCGTCGCCGACGGTTTGGATCTTCTCGGCCTGATCATCAGGGATCTCAATACCGAATTTCTCTTCCAGCGCCATGACCAGTTCCACGACATCGAGGCTGTCCGCGCCCAGGTCTTCGACGAATTTGGATTCCATTTTCACTTCGTCGGGATTGACGTTGAGCTGTTCTACAACCACCTCTTTTACGTCGTCAAAAATTGCCATTGCTGTCTCCTTTTTGTGTGAATTGCGTTATGGTAGCAAAAAAAACTTTAAAATACTGAACAATAAACATGGCGTGACGCGCGCGTCACGCCATGTTCATGCCGCCGTTGACTTTGAGGGTTTCGCCGGTGATATAGCCTGCGTGGTCGCTCAGCAAAAAGGCGATCGCCTCAGCCACCTCCTTGGGGTCTCCGAAACGTCCCAGCGGAATGCGGGCCTCAAACGCCTTTTTCACCTCCTCTTTGAGCGCGTCGGTCATGTCGGTGGCGATGAAGCCGGGGGTGACGCAGTTGAAACGGATACCCCGGGCCGCGCCCTCCAGGGCGAAGCTTTTGGTCATGGTAATCATGCCGCCTTTGGAGGCGCTGTAGTTGACCTGCCCGGCATTGCCAGTCTCACCGACAATGGAAGCCACGTTGACCACGGCGCCGAAACGTTTTTTGCTCATCGTTTTGAGCGCCTCACGACAACCGACAAAGGCGCTGACAAGATTGGCGCGAATGACACTCTCAAAATCCTCCACTTTCATCCGCATGGCCAGCTTGTCGTTGGTGATGCCGGCGTTGTTGACCAGATAACTCAGCTCCCCGTCGGCATCCACGATCGTTTTGACCGCCTCCACAAAAGCCGCCTCGTCACTGACGTCAAAGCCGATCACCGCCGCCTTGCCGCCGGCTGATTCGATCTCGGCCTTCACCGCGTCGGCCGCCTCCGCGCCGCTTCGGTAGTTGATCCATACCTTCAGGCCAAAGCCCGCCAGCGTCTTGGCGATCTCGGCGCCGATGCCGCGGCTGGCACCTGTGACCAATACATTTTTTCCCGTAAATTTCACACGCTCTCCTTGCTTTTAGATTAACGGTTCGTCCATCTCTTCGGGGATGGGCAGATCCATCAGTTTCAAAACCGTCGGGGCGATGTTGCTCAATTTGCCTGGCTTGACCGCATCCACCCCCGGCGCCATCACAAAGCACCACACGTCACCCACGGTGTGGTTGGTGAGCACATTGCCCTCTTCGTCCATCATCTCCTCGCAGTTGCCGTGATCGGAGGTGAGTACCAGGTTGTACCCCTTCTCTTTGGCTTTTTGAACAATGCGTCCCAGCTCTTTATCCACCGCCTCCACCGCTTTGACGGCCGCTTCAAAGACCCCGGTATGGCCCACCATGTCGCCGTTGGCGAAGTTGACCACGATAAAGTCGTACCCCTCATCCATCGCCGTCAGCACCGCGTCACCCACCTCGGGCGCGCTCATTTCGGGCTTTTGATCATAGGTCTTGACCTTGGGGCTGGGGATGAGCACACGCGATTCGTTCGCTACCGGCTCCTCCACCCCGCCGTTGAAAAAGAAAGTGACGTGGGCGTACTTTTCGGTCTCGGCGGTGTGCAGTTGGCTCAGTCCCGCTTGGGCGATTACCTCGGCCAGGGTGTTTTTGGGCACCTCTTTTTTAAACAGCACCGGATAGGAAAAGCCCTTGTCGTACTCGGTCATGGTGGCCACGTGCACCTTCAGCGGCGCTCTTTCAAACTCCCCGAAGCTCTCATCCCCGATCGCCGTGACGATCTCACGCATCCGGTCGCTGCGGAAATTGGTAAAGAGCACGCTATCACCCTCTCTCATCTCCTCGTACCCCGCAAAAGCGGCGGGAAGGATAAACTCGTCGGTCACCCCTTCGTCATAACTCTTTTTGACATATTCAAGGGGCGAAAGATCGGTTTTGGGCGTCGCTTCGACGATGGCGCGGTAGCCCTTTTCCACCCGCTCCCACCGCTTGTCGCGATCCATCGTGTAAAAGCGGCCGCCCAGGGTGGCGATTTTGATCTTTTCATTCAAAATCGGCGCCAACTGCGCCAGATACTCGGGGGCGGAAGTGGGCGAGACATCCCGCCCGTCGGTAATAAGGTGCAAAAAGACCTCTTTGCCCGCTTCGGCGGCGATCTCGGCCAGGCCGATCGTATGCTCAATGTGCGAGTGCACCCCGCCGTCGCTCATGAGCCCCACCAGGTGAATCCGGTCGCTTTTGGCAAGAAGTTCTCTCAGCGCCTCGTTGGTTTTGAGCGTCCCTTCTTTGAGCGCCAATGAAATTTTTACCAAATCCTGATAAAGCACCCGACCACTGCCAATCGTCATGTGGCCCACTTCGGAGTTGCCCATCTGCCCCTCCGGCAATCCCACGTGCAGGCCGTAGGTGTGTATGAGCGCGTGGGGCACCTCGGCAAAAAGTCTCTCGTAGGTCGGTTTATTCGCTTTCTCAAAAGCGTTGGCTTTGGCATGGGGTTTGTAGCCGATGCCGTCGGTAATCACCAAAATCGTCTTCTTCAAAGTCACATTCCTTAACAAAAAAAATTTATAGTTTTATCCAATTTTATGGGCAACTATAATAAAATTCCGCTTTCAAGCTTCTAAATTATTTCATACAGGTCTTTTGCCGATGCTTTATTGGTTCTACCGTTTTCTTGATATTAACCTTTTTCAATACATCACCGTCCGGGCGGGGTTTGCCTTTACGTTCGCCTTTATCCTCACTATCTGGATGATGCCCTTCTTTATCCGCTGGGCGCGGGCCAAAAAAGCGAGCCAACCTATTAACAAATACGCGCCCAAAACCCACCTGAAAAAGAAAGACACCCCCACCATGGGCGGGGCGGTTTTCATTTTCGCCACCCTGATCGCCACCCTGTTAAGCGCCAAACTCAACAACCCCTTTGTCGTCGGCGCGCTCATCACTCTGGGCGGCTTTACCGCCGTCGGCCTCATAGACGACCGGGGCAAGGTGCTAAGCGGCAACAACCTCAAGGGCCTCAGCTCCCGGGGCAAACTGGCCCTTCAGTTTGCCGTCGGCCTGGTCGCGGGACTCTTTTTGATGCTTTACGCCGGTTTCGATACCGCCTTTTACATTCCTTTCGTCAAGTTCCCCCTCTTTGAGATGGGGTGGGCCGCACCGCTCTTTTGGGCCCTGGTCATTGTGGCCGCCTCCAACGCCGTCAACCTCACCGACGGCCTGGACGGCCTGGCGACGGTACCCTCCATCTTCGCCCTCTTTTCACTGGGGGTCATTGTCTATGTCACCGGCAACGCAGTGCTCTCCAGCTACCTGCTCTGGCCCAAAATCATCGGCGTGGGAGAAGTGACCATTGTAGCCTCGGCGCTGATTGGCGGACTGCTGGGTTTTTTGTGGTACAACTGCAACCCCGCCGAAGTCTTCATGGGTGACAGCGGCAGTCTGGCGGTAGGGGCCTTTTTGGGTTATATGGCCATTTTGGGCAAGAGCGAGATTTTGCTCATTCTCATCGGCCTGATCTTTGTCATCGAAACCCTTTCGGTCATCGCCCAGGTGGGCAGTTACAAACTGCGGGGCAAACGGGTCTTTCTGATGGCGCCCATCCACCACCACTTCGAGATGAAGCAGTGGGCGGAGAACAAGATCATCGTGCGGTTCTGGATTATCAGTTTCATCGCCAACCTGCTGGCGCTTATTACCCTGAAGATCCGATGAGAAAGATTGCACTGTTTGGCCGGGGCAAAACCACCCGGGCCGTCGCCAACCGCCTAAAGGGGTGTGACTTTTTTGACGACCGCTTCAAAACGCCCTCCCGTGATGAAGAGGGCCGGGCCCTTCTGCCGCCCGACGGTTTCGACCCCGCCCGCTACCCTTTACAAATTCCCAGCCCCGGGTTTCCCCTCGCCCACCCGCTGATAAAAAAGGCGTCCAACCTCATCAGCGAATATGATCTTTTTTTAAGCCCCGTGGGGCAACAGGAGGGGCAGATTTCGCAACCTCTTCCCTACACCGTCTGGGTATCGGGCACCAACGGCAAAACCACCACCACCCAGATGATCACCCACCTGCTGAGTAAACGCGGCGCCGTCAGCGGCGGCAACATCGGCACCCCCCTGGCCGAGCTTGATCCCCGGGCCCCTATCTGGGTGCTGGAGACCAGCTCCTTTACGCTCCACTACACCCGCTACGCCAAACCCGATCTTTACGTTCTGCTCCCCTTAAGCCCCGACCACCTGGATTGGCACGGCGGCTGGGAAGGGTATGTGCATGATAAGCTCAAACCGCTCCATCTTATGCGAGAGGGCGAAGCGATCCTTCTGCCTAACAACCTGGCCGACACCCCCACCAAAGGTTTCAAAATTCCTTACGGCAATGCCGACGACCTGGCCCGCTACTTTGGCATCCAAACCGACAAAATCCGCTTTCAGGGCGCCTTTTTGCTTGACGCCCTGCTGGCGCTGGGGGTAAGCAAAATACTCTTTGACGAGATCGACTACGACGCCGTCAACGCTTTCGTGCTTGACCCCCACCGCCAGGAACCCCTGCGTGACGCCAAAGGGAGACTTTGGATCAACGACACCAAGGCCACCAACCCCGACGCCACGATCCAGGCGCTCAAACCCTACGCCGACAGACCGATCCACCTCATTCTGGGCGGCGAGGACAAGGGCGTGGATCTCTCCGCCCTTTTCGAGGCGCTCAAAGGGTATGAGATCACCCTGTATGCCGTCGGCAAAAACGCCCGGCGTATAGAGGGACTGGCGAATGAGCACAACATCCCCTGCCGATATTGCGAAACGCTCGATCGCGCCGTTTCGGCCATCGATAGAGACCACACCCTCCAAAGTGTCGCCCTTCTCTCCCCCGCCGCGGCCAGCCTGGACCAATTTGCAAACTACGCCGAACGGGGCAACCTTTTCAAAGAGCTTGTCAGAAATCTTTAAGGGGTACTTGCGTATAATTTCGGCCTACATATCGGCCAGATAGCTCAGTCGGTAGAGCAGCAGACTGAAAATCTGCGTGTCGGCAGTTCGATTCTGCCTCTGGCCACCACTTTTTACCCCGTTTTTTCTCTATCAAATCGAATCCTCAGCCACGTTTTTATATCATTGCACAAACTATTTCACGGAAGACGGCCATGCGACACCTCATCACCACCGACGATTTAAACATCGACGAAATTTGCGCCATATACGACGAGGCGGAGCGCTATCTCTCCCGCCCGCCTGCCAAAGTGCTCAAAGACCGCCTCATCATCACCCTCTTTTTTGAAAACTCCACCCGCACCCGCAGTAGTTTCGAGATTGCCGCCAAACGGCTGGGGGCCGATGTGGTGCACCTGGATGTGGCCAAAAGCTCCACCAAAAAGGGCGAGACCCTCTACGACACCGCCGCCAACCTCAACGCCATGGGCCCCGACGCCATCATTGTTCGCCACGCCCAAAGCGGCACCCCCTACCAGCTCTCCCGCCACGTCGACTGCGCCATCTTCAACGCCGGCGACGGCGCCCACGCCCACCCCAGCCAGGCCCTGCTGGATCTTTTTACCATCCGTCGCCATTTCCGGGGCGATATTGAAGGCAAAACCATCGCCATCGTGGGTGATATTAAAAACTCCCGGGTCGCCAACTCCAATATGCGCCTGCTGGCCCGTTTCGGGTTGAAGATTGTACTGGTAGCCCCGCCCCACTTCCTGCCCAAAACCGACCTGCCCACCGCCATGCGCCTGGAGGATGTGCTGGATGAAGTGGACATAATTATGAGCCTGCGCACCCAGACCGAACGCCATGCCCACCCCATCTACGCCAGTCTCAAAGATTACGCCTCCGATTATTGCATCACCAAAGAGCGGGTGGGGGATCGGAACATTTTGCTACTGCATCCGGGCCCCGTACACCGCAACATTGACATTGACGACGCCATGCTGGCCGACCCGCGCTGTAAGGTGCTTGAGCAGGTCAAAAACGGCGTCGCCGTGCGCATGGCCGCGCTAAAACACCTGATTCTCGCCAATGGCTGAGGGATTTAAAGCCCTCTCCCGCCTGGCCGAGGCGGGCACCCCGTTTGCCTTCGTCGTCTCCTACGACAAACGTGAAGTCTACGCCCGTCCCCTCCGGTCGCTCAAAGATTGGCGCGTGGCCGTGCCGGGGTTTGGCCCCCCGCCCCGCCCCCTACGCCAAAGGGCCCGACTGAGCAAACACCCCGTCCCTTTCTCTCGCTACGTCAAAGCCTTTGAGCAGGTTATTGAAGAGATCCGATTGGGCAACACCTACCTGCTCAACCTCACCTTCCCCACCCCCGTGACCCTACCGCTTACGCTTGAGGCGCTTTTTGAATCGGCCAATGCCCCCTACCGCTTCCTCTGGCCGGGGCGCTTTGTCTGCTTCAGCCCCGAACCCTTCGTGCGTATCGACGCCGACGGCCGTATCGCCACCTTTCCCATGAAAGGGACCATTGATGCCGCCGTTCCCGATGCCGAAGCCAAAATTTTGGCCAACGAAAAGGAGATGGCCGAACACGTGATGGTGGTGGATCTGCTTCGCAACGATCTTGGGATGGTGGCCAAAGAGGTGCGGGTGAGGCGCTTTCGTTATGTGGAGCGATTAAGCACGCACGATCGCACCCTTTTGCAGGTCAGCTCCCATATCGAAGCCCGCCTGCCAAGTACCTGGCGCCAAAACCTGGGAGAGATTCTTCAAACCCTTCTGCCCGCGGGCTCCGTTACCGGCACGCCCAAACGACGCACCTGCCAAATCATCGAATCGGTAGAGGGGTATGATCGGGGATTTTTTACGGGGGTATTCGGCCTTTTTGACGGCCAAAGCCTGCAAAGCGCGGTGATGATCCGCTTTATCGAGCAGACCCCCGAAGGCCTGCTCTACAAAAGCGGCGGCGGCATCACGATCGACAGTGACCCGAAGGCCGAGTACGAAGAACTGCTGGCCAAAGTCTACCTGCCGCTTTAAAACTACATTTTAAACAAAATCCGCATACCCCATTACGGGCCATACCGGGTTTGAGAGTCGGGATGGCATTTAAAAAAGATAGTTCATCTCAAAGCGGTACTCGCTGTAGGAAGGATCATACCCGTCGAAGTTGTCGTCGGCATCCACAAAAGCCATGCGCACCCTTACCTCCAAACCGCTCACGGCAGGCACCTTGTAGATGGCATCCAACTGCAAAGCCCGCCGGTCGCTCAACTGCAAAGCCCGTTTAACGCCGTCGATCACGACATATTTTCCCTGGTCATAATCTTCCCACGCCAGGCGGAACATCGCCTTAAGCCCTTTGACAAGCCCCGCCCTGCCAAAGTCGTAATCGCCGCGAATCATCCAGGTATCGGTATTGGCCGTCCAGTTGTATTGCCCCATGGCCCGGGTGAAACCACCGGTGGGAAACCCGCGCCAGGGGGCTATAATGTCGGCTTCGTCGCCGATGTGCGAATAGCCCAGGCGCGCACGCCAGGGGGCGTCGGATCGCAGATCGATCCGAAGGGCCGTCAGCCAACCGTCCAGTGAACGGGGATCGCGATAGCCGCTGAGCTGATTGCCGGTATCGGCATAGGGGCTGAGCAGACCCGTCAAAGAGGCGCCCCCCACCTTTCCGCCCCCGTCGTCAAACTGCGCCATATAACGAATGCCTGGGATAATTTTGAACGATCCCATTCTGAGGATATAGTGTGCCTCCGCGGTGATATCATAAAACATCTCGGGCACGGCGGTGTAGTTGAGCATCACCTTGAGATTGGGGAGCGACCGGTTCCACACCTCCGCCACGATCAGGTCGTGCTCGGTATCCTCCCCCGCCATCTCAAGATAGTCGTAACGCAACCCCCGATGCACGCCGGCATCATCGTTGTTGGCCCAGGAAGCGGTGGCTTTTTTGAGCGGATCGTCAGAGTAGACGTCACTGCTTTTGAAGGTCAGCGGATCGTGAAAACGGGTGTGGTCTCTGAGTTTTTGTTTGTTTAGCCACGCCAGCTTGAGCGTCGTATCGTGAAAGTAGCGGCTAACAAGCGTCACCCCCTCGAACGTGTTGGGGATCATCTTGGTGTCGTTGCTTTTGGTCAGGAAGCTCTCAAACTTCTGACGCCCCAGCTTGATACTGCTATGCAGGGCTTTAAGCTCCAAATAGGCCTGGGCCAAAACATTCATATGATAGTCGCCGTCGTTATAGACATCATAGCGACTAAGCGTATCTTTCCCCGCTTTAAGAAACTTGATATCCTCTTTGTCCATATGCCAGGGGTTTTGGCTGGTGTAACCGTCCAGCGTAAAACCCACCCCGTGCCAATAGGCCGATTTGTAAGTCAGGCTCGCCCCAAGCCCCACCGCCCAGTTGTCCCGGGTCAGCGCGCTCTGCTCTTTCCAGTCAAACTTGAAAGTATTAAGCCGCACTCGCCCGTAAAAAACCCCTCCGCGCAACCACGCTTTTAACGTGTCTGTCTCCTTGGGAACTACGTTATAAACCAATGTCCTGTTGGCCAGCAGAGTCCTCTTGGGCCCCTCGTCAGCCCACGCGTGTATCAACATCCCAAAACAGAGTAACCAGATTGCGCTTTGGCCTTTTCTCATACCGCGATCCTTCGTAAAAGGTGTCAAGAAGTTATAAAGAGAGGTTGGGTAGACGTATAACAGGAGATTGTATTGGTGGACTTGAGGGGAATCGAACCCCTGTCCGGAAACAAGCTCGCCCCGGCGTCTACATGCTTAGACGGTGTCGCTTCATGTCGTTCCGCTTCGCGCAACACCCAAAGCGTCGCGGAACCGAGCCTCAAGGGTTCATCGACGGACGAGGCAGGCCGCCGATATAGCCATAAGCGTGTGATACTCCCAAAGTCCGCCTATATGGCGTCGGCGGAGGGAGCAGCCCCAAAATTAGAGGTTAACTTACGCGGCGTAAGCGTAAGCGGGGCGGTAATCGGTATTGTTTGCGTCTATTGCGTTTGGGCAGTGGTAACGGGATGCCCAACCCGACATGCAACCGGGGCTCGCCTGCTCCCGTCGAAGCCAAGTCAAGCCCATCTAAAAACCTACCCGTTGATCGCCTCTTTGATAGAACGGGCAAGGGTAGCTATATTAGCAATCTTTTGGGTGTTTGTCAAGTTTTCTTTAAGTAAAATATCGACAAAAGCGCTCCCCACGATCACCCCGTCTACCCCTTTGGCCTTCTCTCTGGCCGTCTTCTCATTCACCCCAAAACCGATATAAAGGGGCGTGTCGGTGTGTTCTCTGACCGCTTCAATAACAGGCTCAAGGGATTCGCTTTTATCCGCCCCCGTAATACCGGCGTAGGCGACCATGTAGATGAACTTCTTCGCGCCGGTCACGATTTTGCCGATCCGCTCTTTGGAGTCGGTGGGGGCGACAAACTCGATCAACGCCACCCCGTTCTCGTCAAAAAGCGACTTGTAGGCTTCCCCCTCCTCATGGGGCAGGTCGGGAATGATCATCCCGCTGACATGCCGCTCTGCCGCCTCGGCCAGAACCTTTCGCATACCGCGATGGTAAAAGGGGTTAAAATAGCCCATCCAGAGGGTATCGATATGGGGCGTGATCGCTTCGGTCACCTCCAACAGGTCACGCATACGAAAGCCGCCCCGCAGGGCCCGCAGGTTGGCCGCCTCGATAACGGGCCCGTCGGCGACGGGATCGGAAAAGGGGACACCCAGCTCCAGGCTGTCCACGCCCGCCTCTTTAAGGGCCAGGGCGAGATCGACGGTAAAGGCTTTGTCGGGAAACCCCGTGGTGATATAGGCGACAAGGTGTTTCAACACGTTACTCCGGCATATGTAATATTTTGGGATCGGTATGGCTCAACGCCTCCTCGTCCGAGGCGATCTGGCCGTACCACAGGCGCATCTGGTCACTCACGACCAACAACCAGTCAATGACCGCTTCGTTTACGGTATCGGGACGTGCCCGCAACTCCTCCATCACCTCTTCGGCCAACTGGGCCAAGAGCGCGATTTTCTCCAGTTTCAAAAAAGAGGTGGCCGATTTGATGTTATGAAAAATCCTGAAAAGCTCGTGAATCTTCTCTTCCCGTGATTCCAGCTTCTCCATGGCGATAATCGCCGGTTCCATGACATCGGTCATAATCTCAAAATGGTCCAGAAACTCGTCGACGATCTCATAATCGTACTCTTGTTCCAAGGCCTTGCGAATGCCCATATACGCCTCCGTTATAAGCGACATTATACCACTTTTACCCTATTTTCGATAAAATCCCCCATCTGTATGAAAAGGGGCAACAATGGCCAAAAAAGAGACGATTACCTCCATTCAGGCCGCCAAAGGAAAGAGAAAACTGGTTATGGTAACCGCTTATGACGCCCTCTTCGCGTCATTGCTATCCCCTGACGCCGATATGATACTGGTTGGAGATAGCCTCAACATGAGCTTTCTGGGAGAGCCCGACACCCTCTCGGCCACCATGGAGCAGATGATCTACCACACCAAAGCCGTCTGTGCCGGCGCGCCGGAGAGTTTTGTCATCTGCGATATGCCCTTTGGCAGTATAAACACCCCGCACGAGGCGCTGGCCAACTGCGTCAAAGTCTTTCAACAAACCCGCGCCGACGCGGTGAAAATTGAAGGCGGCAAAGAGCGGGCGGAGCTGATCGCCCATCTTACGGCCAACGCCATCCCCGTCATGGGCCACGTGGGGCTCAAACCCCAGTCGGTCCGCAGTGAGGGCGGGTATAAAGTACAGGGCAGAGACACCAAAAGTTTTGAAAGGGTCCTTGAAGACGCCGCCGCCGTAGAGAAGGCGGGGGCTTTCGCCCTGGTAATCGAAGGGGTCACCCCACAGCTTGCCGCCGCCGTCACCCAAGAGTGCAACATTCCCGTCATCGGTATCGGCGCCGGCGCCGCTACCGACGGCCAGGTGCTGGTGTGGTCGGATATGCTGGGCTTTTTTGAAGCCTTCAAACCCAAATTCGTCAAACGCTACCTGGAGGGCGCCAAACAGGTCAAAGAGGCCATGGCCCAATACGCCAAAGAGGTACGTGAAGGCGCCTTCCCCGATGAGGAGCACTGCTACCGATGAGTGAAAAGTGTAAAGTGAAAAGTGTAAAGTTTAGGAAGGTCGCTTCGCTCCCTGTTACAAATAAAAGCCGGCAGAGCCGGCATCCTTCACTATTCACTATTCACTGTTCACTATTCACTGTTGCATCAGCGAAAGGAGTTCGCTGATGCAACGCATGGTGGAGATCGAGAAATTCGACTACGAAAACGCCTACGAAGCCTCCCTGCGCCCGTCTCAATGGGACGAGTATATCGGGCAGGAGAAGATCAAAAAGAATCTACGGGTCTTTATAGAGGCGAGCAAAAAACGGGGGGAGGCGCTCGATCATATCCTCTTTTTCGGCCCGCCGGGGCTGGGGAAGACCACACTGGCCTATCTGATCGCCGGCGAAATGGGAAGCCAAATCAAGGTTACCGCCGCGCCGATGATTGAAAAGAGCGGCGATTTGGCGGCGATTCTGACCAACCTGGAAGAGGGCGACATTCTCTTTATCGACGAGATTCACCGTCTTAGCCCCGCGATTGAGGAGATTTTGTATCCGGCCATGGAGGATTACCGCCTCGATATCATCATCGGTAGCGGTCCGGCGGCCCAGACCATCAAGCTCGACCTGCCCCGCTTCACCCTTATCGGCGCCACCACCAGGGCCGGCATGATCTCCAATCCTTTAAGGGAGCGCTTTGGGATGCACTTTCGGATGCAGTTTTACGCACCCCAAGAGCTGGGTCGCATTGTGCAACAAGCCGCCCAAAAACTTGAAAAACCCTGCGAAGAAAAAGCGGCGCTGGAGATTGCCCGCCGCAGTCGCGGCACGCCGCGGATCGCCTTGAGACTGCTTCGGCGGGTGCGGGATTTCGCGGAGGTGGAGGATGAAGCCGTCATCACCCTGCCTCGCACCCGCTACGCCCTGGATGAGCTGGGGGTCAACGAAGAGGGATTCGATGAGCTGGATCTGCGCTTTTTGAGCCTGCTGGTGGAAGCCAGGGGCAAGCCCATCGGGCTCTCGACCATCGCCGCGGCGCTAAGCGAGGACGAGGGGACCGTGGAAGATGTCATAGAGCCCTATCTCCTGGCCAACGGCTATTTGGAGCGTACCGCCAGGGGGCGGGTGGCCACGCCCAAAACCTATGAGCATTTCAAGCTCTCACCCCGGGCGCAAGGAGCCCTGCTGTGAAAGCGCAACACTTTATTGTCCTTCTGCTGGCGGTATCGGGGTGGTTCATGTTTCAGGTCTACCGCCCCTTTATGCAGGATATCGCCATCGCCGTACTGCTGATGCTGGCCACCCTTGGCGTCGCCAAGCCCCTTTGGCGCTACTTTTCCAAACGGTGGCAGGTCAGCGCCGTCATGACCCTCCTGCTGGCGGCCATGTTTTTCGCCCCGCTGGTTTACATGATCAACGCCATCGCCCGTATGCTCACCCACCTTGATCCCGACACCCTGCACGCGCTCATCACCAAAACCGCCGACTATCTCAGGCAAATCCCTCTGCCGGCCGACTGGCTGGCGCGTTTTGGTATAGAGACCGGCTCCGTGCACGACGCCGTAGAGCGTGTGATCAGCGAAGAGAATATTGCCCGAACCGTCAAAAACACCCTCACCTTTTTTGGTACCCTCGCCGCCCACAGCGCCGTCTTTTTTAAAGATATGCTTCTTATTTTGGTCTTCTACTTCTTCTCCTATCTTTACGGTGAAAAAGTAGGCCACGCCATCAAGCGCATCCTGCCGCTCAATACCGCCCAGACCCAACTGCTTTTCAATGAATTGCACAACTCCATGGGGGTGGTCTTCTTCTCTATTCTGGCCACCGCCATTTTCGAGGGGGCGCTCTTTGCCCTGATCGTCAGTTTCTACGGGCTGGACGCCATTTTGCTGGGCATTCTTTACGGTTTCGCTTCATTGGTGCCGGTGGTGGGCGGGGCGCTGATGTGGGTGCCGACGGCCCTGTATCTGTGGGTAACCCAGGGCGCCCAACCCGCCCTCGTGGTAACCCTCTACTCCCTTATTGTCATCTCCGTCATCGCCGATACCTTTATCAAACCCGTCATTATCCGTGAGATCGACATACGGCTTCTTAAAGAGACCAACGCCGTCAGCGAGGTGCTGGTCTTCTTCTCCATTATCGCCGGTTTGACCACTTACGGATTTTGGGGTATGATTATCGGCCCGGCCATTACCACGGCCTTTTTGGCCATCCTCAAACTCTATGAAGAGTTTCAGGCTCAAAACCAACCCTTAACGAAAGGATCTTTATGAAAAAAGTCTTGGCTTTTCTTCTCACCCTCATCGCCGCAACCGGTCTTATGGCCCAATCAGCCGAAAAAGAGCTTATCTTTGAGCTCAAAGCCCCCGGCCAGCAAACCCTGCATATACGCCACACCGACAACGGCCTGCTGGTTCAAGAGTACCCGGGCAAGGTGATCGTGCTCAACTTCTTCGGCAAACATTGCAAATGGTGTATGAAAGAGATACCCAACCTGGTAAAACTGCAAAAAGAGTACGCGGGAAAAATCCAGATTATCGCCGTCCATGCCCAGCAGGCCATGACACCGGGTGAGCGAAACCGGCTTGATGCCCGCTTCCATTTCAACTACCCCATTTATGAGTACAAAGACAACGACGCCTTTGTCTACTACATCTCCCAACGCACCCGCTGGCAGGGCGGTCTGCCTTTTACGCTCGTCTTTGACGCCAAGGGCAACTACGTCTACAGCTTCCCCGGCTACGCCGACGAGAGTCAGCTCAAAAAGGTGATCGATTTCGCCATCAAGAGCGGTAAGTAACCGCCCTTCCCCGGCGTTTGAGCCATACATAGGCCAAAACGCCGACAGCGATCATGGGCAGTGAGAGAAGCTGGCCCATGCTCATCCACCCGCAACAGACAAATCCCAACTGAATATCGGGCGCGCGCCAAAACTCCACGATAAAGCGGGCCGTTCCGTAGAGTATGGCATAGAGCGCGATCAACTCCCCCTCAAATCTCTGGCGCTTTCTGTACCAAAAAAGAAAAAGCGCGATCGCCACCCCCTCCAGCAGTGCCTCGTAAAGCTGTGAGGGGTGACGCAGAGTGTGCCCCACCCAGATCCCCCAGGGTACATCGGTGGCCCGGCCGATGAGTTCCTGATTCAAAAAGTTGCCGATTCGCCCAAAGACATACCCCGCCGGCACGCTCAGCGCCACCAGGTCCATCCACATCCAAAAACTGGTTTTGCTCTTTCGCACAAAAAGCCAGGTGCCTATCAAAAAGCCGATCACCGCCCCGTGATAGCTCATGCCGCTAATACCGGTGAAGGTGCCGCCGTGAAAGGGGTTGAAGATCTCCCAGGGGTGGGTGAGATAGTAGACGGTATGGGGATCGTAAAAGAGAATATACCCCATCCGTGCCCCCACGATCACGCCGATCTCCACATACAAAAAGAAGCTCTCCAGCGTCGGCTCATCGACGGGGTAGCGGTCTTTTTTGACATACCATTTGGCCGCATAGAGCGCCGTTAAAAGCGCCAACACGTACATGATGCCGTACCAATGCACCTTAAACGGCCCCAGGCTGAAGGCTATGGGGTTGAAGTGCTCATAAATGTGTCGCCAAAAATCCAAAGGCTACTCCGCCGTGAAAATAAGCCGGTGCACGTCGTCAAAAATCACCAGCCGACCCCGCGCGTCAAACTGCCACCACTTCTTGTCCCGCAACATCCCAAGCACCTTTTTTTCCATTGCTCCCGCCTTACCCCGGCAAAAGCGCCGGGTCGATCCCAACTTGCCGAATGTCACGGCGGTGGGCGTCACGGAAGCCTTGCCAAAAAAGCGGTTGCACCCGTCAAAACCGCTCACTTTGCCCTTGGCTATTCGCAAAGTCACGGGCGGGGTCAGGGTGACGGGATCATTATCAAACATCACCAGCCGCCAGCTCTTTGCGGAGAGCTTTGTTTCGCAATCCACAGCTTCCTGCGACGCCCCACTGCCCGC
>Ga0256843_1000537_pt1 | contig 32293 bp, 34 predicted proteins | sample AlvinellametaG_FD_191572 | JGI IMG/M metagenome (GOLD analysis project Ga0256843, IMG submission 191572) | Pompeii worm associated microbial communities from hydrothermal vent at the East Pacific Rise, Pacific Ocean - Alvinella | ecosystem: Host-associated > Annelida > Integument > Unclassified ...
ATCGGTATCACCTTGAATATGTACCGCAGAACTGACACGCTGTGAATCTTCTACACTTGATTCAAACAAAGAGTTCATATATTTTGACAACGCTCTCATGACATTGATAACACGTTCGATTTTCTGGCGGTGTATATCCTGATACTGCATGATATCCATAATCATCATGATCTCATCCGCACTCATCTGTGACTTTTCGATAATTGATTGATTCTTTTTGAGTGCTTTTTGGTTTTCTTCCAATGAACGTGCAAAAACTTCTATATCAGGAAATTTTGCATGAAGTTTTTCAAACGTTTCTATATTTTGTTCCAACACACTAACCGTTTCATTTCCATCAGCTTCAATATCCATAATATAATTATTGATATCTTCAAGCTTATCCATAATTTCTGTCGCTTTTCGCTCAGAATCTTTTGTAACATCATCAAGTTGATTCACCACTTTATGATCATCTGTCGGTGGTGGTGGCGGCCATTGCTGACTGGCATCCACTTTAAAGTTATTCTTATCTACGATAACGACATCTTCATCCTCGGAAGTGCTATCCGTAGCGGAACCTTCACTCTCTGAATTTTCCGTATTTGTCTCCTCGTCCGGCACTGCCAACTCATCATCAAGATCACCACTCATCAACGCATCTAACTCTTCTTGTGTCATATCTGCTCCTATTCCTGTTTTAAGCGAAAGCTTCGAGTAGTTCCCGAACCTCTTTTTGTGTTACCAGACTTTTCTCATTCGTACTATGTTTTTGGTATGTATGAAACTCCAGAGAAACCAAACGTTTACGACAATCCTTTGCCAACGTCTCTATCTCCTTCAAAAGGGAGGATATCATCTCTTCTTTTTGTAACTTTTGTCCCTGTAGTACTACCGATAATTTCGAAATATCATTTTCGATTGAAACTAAGTTCCAAACGATTGCATCTTTTTGATGCGCATAACTATCCTTTGTTTTCATCATTAACAATCCATTGTTGATTTACACATTTCGTACTAGCATTGTTATGCTATACTTGCTTCTAAATCGACATATTCGAAAATAGTTTAAATTAAGGAAAAGTTTTGCGAGTAGACTTACATAATCACACTACTTTATGTAACCATGCCGAAGGAGAGATGTATCAATACGTCGAAAAGGCGATCGAATCGGGAACGGAGTATTTCGGCTTTAGCGAACATGCACCTATGCCTTTTGATGAAAAGTACCGTATGCGTCCAGATCAGATGGATCTCTACCGACAAAATATCTTACAACTCAAAGAGCGTTATAAAGATAAAATCACCCTCTTAACCGGTCTTGAAGTGGACTACTTACCCGGCTATATGCAAGAAGATGTACTAAATGCAGATGTAGACTATCTTATAGGCTCGGTACACTTTCTGGACAAGTGGGGATTTGACAACCCCGAATTTATCGGCGAATACCAAAACCGTGACATCGACATCATCTGGCAAGAGTATTTTGATGCTATCGAAGCGATGGCAAAAACGGGTTATTTTGACATCGTAGGACACCTCGACCTGATCAAAGTCTTTAACTTTATGCCCAAAAAGGATATCCGTCTGCTTGCCCAAAATGCACTCAGGGCAATCAAAAAAGCGGATATGGTCATCGAAATTAATATGGCGGGATATAGAAAACCGGTTAAAGAGCCCTACCCTTCACCACTGCTTTTAGAAGAGGTAAAAGCGCTTGATATACCCATCACTTTTGGCAGTGACGCCCACAAACCGGAGCAAGTCAGCCTCTTTGCAAAGGAAGTTGTAAGCCTTGCAAAAGAGATAGGCTTTGACAAATGTGCGGTATTTCAGGACAGAAATAAACAATTGCTTAATTTTTAAGCAATATTTTTATCTAAGATTTTATAAAGTTTGGTTATAATATTCGGACTTTTTAAAAATACAGGAGATAAAATGGGAAAATTCGTGAACAACGTAGATGAGTTTTACAAGTTTTGTGAAGAGAATGAAGTTGAGTTTGTAGACTTCAGATTTACAGATATCAAAGGTGCATGGCATCATATTACATACAGAATGAGTGCGGTAAGCCCTGAGATGTTAGAAGCAGGTCTTCCATTTGACGGTTCTTCCATCGAAAACTGGCAGCCGATCAACGAATCTGATATGCTTTTAAAACCGGATGTTCCTACAGCATTCCTAGACCCTTTCACTGCTGATCCTACAGTTTGTGTTATTTGTGATGTATATGACATCTACAAAAACGAACTTTATGCAAAATGTCCAAGAAGTATCGCGAAAAAAGCGCTTAAATATCTTGAAGAGCAAGGTATCGGTGATGCTGCGTATTTCGGACCTGAGAATGAGTTCTTTATCTTTGACGACGTAAAAATCGTAGATCAAGACAATGAACAAGCGTTCAAAGTAGAGTCTGACGAAGGACACTGGGCAGATACAAAAGACTACGGTGAGTTCGGAAACATGGGTCACAGACCTAGAATCAAAGGTGGTTACTTCCCTGTTATGCCAACTGACTCTATGGTAGATCTTCGTGCTGAAATGATGCAAGTTCTTGAAGAAGTTGGTCTTGAAGTTGTACTTGGTCACCACGAAGTTGCTCAGGCACAAGGTGAAATCGGTGTTGTTTTCGGTGACATCATCACAGCGGCTGACAACGTACAAAAATACAAATATGTCGTTAAAATGGTAGCACACCTTAACGGTAAAACAGCGACTTTCATGCCAAAACCAATCTACAACGACAATGGTAACGGTATGCACGTTCACCAGTCACTCTGGAAAGACGGTAAAAACCTATTCTACAAAGAGGGTGAGTACGCAAACCTTTCAGAGACTGCACTCAACTACCTAAGCGGTATTTTCAAACATAAAGAGGCGGTTGCTGCATTTACAAACCCTTCAACAAACTCTTACAAAAGATTGTTGCCAGGTTTCGAAGCGCCGAGAATCCTTACATACTCTTCTCAAAACAGATCTGCTGCATGTCGTATCCCATACGGTGCAGGTGAAAAAGCGACACGAATCGAAACAAGATTCCCTGACAGCTCATCTTGCCCGTACCTTGCATTTACAGTACTTATGATGGCTGGTATCGACGGTATCAAAAACGGTGGTTACGGTCTTGTTGGTCCTATCAACGAAGATCTTTTCGAACTTACACGTGAAGAGATCGCAGAAAGAGGTATCCCTGAGCTTCCAAATACACTCAGAGACGCACTTGAAGGATTGGAAAAAGACCATGACTTCCTCGCACCTGTTATGAATGAAGAGTTCATCAAAACATACATCGACTACCAGTTCGACAGACACGTTATTCCTGTTGAAGGAAGACCTACACCTTACGAGTATATTTCAACTTACTCTTGCTAAAACACGAAAGAGGGATTATCCCCTCTTTCACCCTCTTTTTCAATCAAATATTTCATACCTCTTTCCCCTTTTTTTCACAATAATTTCACCTTTACTTCGATATAATCTTTATGATTAATATTTTCATAAGGAGTTAAAATGATCAAAAAGGTATTGCTACTTTTCGTTTTCACCGCTGTATCGCTGTTTGCGATGAACTTTCAAACCGCTTCCAAAGAGGAGCTTATGAGTATCAAAGGTATCGGTGAAAAAAGAGCCGAAGCTATCATGAAGTATAGAAGAAGCCACAAAATCAAATCCGCGGCAGACTTGAAAAACATCCCGGGTATCGGTAACGAAATAGCAAACAACGCAGCAAAAGGGATCAAAAACGCAGATAAAAAAGTATCTAAAGCAAAAAAAAGTGTAAAATCCGCTAAAAAATCCACTACAAAAACCAAGTCACTTAAAGAGAGTGCCAAAAAGAAAACCAAAGCAACAAAAGAGAAGTCTTTGAAAAAAGTGAAAGCAAAAAAAGAAAAGAGTGCGAAAAAAGTAAAAAAAGTTGCCGGTGACAAGACAACAAGAGCAGAGAAAAAAGCGAAAAAGAAAGCAAAAAAATCTCTCAAAAACGTCAAAGCAAAAGCAAAAAAATAATTAGGGTAGCTTAGACTACCCTTTCTTCATAACCTTCTAAAAAAACTCCACTTTTTCCCAAAAAATCTCTTAAAATTTTTACTTAAAATCCGATTTATAAACATTGGTTCAATAATTATCATAAAATTATATTATATAGAAAGGGCATAGAGTGTTTATTGCACGTATATTACAACCGGCAATTTCCATTATCAATAAACTGACATTTAAATATAAAATATTGATGTTGATATCTATTTTACTGACACTTTTAATTCTCCCCTCCATTACCTATATCAACTCTTTTACCCAAAAAAACGAACTTTTCAATCAACAAAAAATCGCTCTTTCATATATTACACAACTACACAACCTAATCACCCAGCTGCAAATGCACAGAGGATTGACAAACGGCTATCTTTCAGCCAATCTCTCTTTTAAAGAAGAGATTTTGGAACTGGAACCGAAAATCATCCAAAACCTGCAAAGCTTTTCACGCAAAAACCAAAAAGTTCTCAAAAAAATTCATGCCGTACATTCATTTTCGCACATGCACAAAGAGGTCAAGTCTTTACTTATTAAAAATATTCAAAATGACAGATACCCAACCTATATTTTTCAACAACACACAGAAGTCATCAACAAACTCATCCGACTTTTACAAAAGATAGGAGACAGTTACAAACTAGGGCTCAATGACAATGTCGTTTTGAAACATATGGCAAAAATACTCACCGATAAGCTGGTGATCATTCAGGAAAACACCGCCATCTTAAGAAGCTTGGCGACAGCTATGTTCGAGCAGGAGAATATACAACCGAGCGAAAGAAACAAACTTCTGGCACTTTATGCCCATATCAACACCCTTCAACAAGATCCGCTGCAAAAAGAGACACTTAAGTATCTCTCTCAGTTTCCGGATATAAAAAAATTGCAGCAACTCATGAAATATCGTCTCAACAATCTTATTTATATCGTACGCTACCATCTGCTTATCGCCCCAAAGCCCTCTTTTGACGCAAAGCATTTTTTCAATATCGCCACCGATACGATACTGACACAAGATAAACTCTACAATAAACTAACAGAAAAATATCGTGAACTATTGCACACGCTTCATGAAAAACATTTACGATACACTATGGCACTGACACTTGGATTTTTTATCATCCTTTTAGTGGTACTTTACCTGGCAACGGCATTTTACTACTCCGTCACAAGAAGTATCAAAAAGCTGAAAACCGCCTCCACTATGATCGCAAAAGGAAATACCAAAATAACCCTCACAAGCGATACGGAAGATGAAGTCAGCGAAGCGCTTGCCGCATTTACCCACGTAGGTAACAAGCTGGGAGAAAACATCTCCTTCCTGAACAGTTACAAAACCGCCATAGATGAAACAAGTATCGTTTCAAAAACCGACAAAAGAGGTATCATCACCTATGCAAACAAAAAATTCTGCTCCATTTCCGGTTTTAGCGAAGAAGAACTGCTTGGCAAACCGCACAACATCGTCCGACACCCGGATATGCCTAAAAAAGCATTTAAAGAGATGTGGGATACTATCAAGTCGGGAAATATCTGGCATGGCATTGTCAAAAACCGTAAAAAAGACGGAGATTTTTATATCGTAGATACGACGGTTATGCCTATTTTTGATGCAAACGGCGCTATCCTCGAATATATCGCCATACGTCATGATATTACGGAACTGGAAAAAAGCCGTAAAAAAATTCAGGAAGAGATGCAAAAACAAAAAATCGACGCACTCACACAACTACCGAACAAAATTCAACTGCTTCAGGATATCAAAGCATGTGAAAAACCCGTGCTTCTTTATCTCAACATCAACGAGTTTGCAAACCTGAACGATTTTTACGGTACCAGAATAGGCGATAAAGTCCTCCGTTATGTCGCAAACCTGCTTAAAAAGAAAGTTAGCAAGGAAAAGATACACCTCTATAAACTCTCATCCGATACATTCATCCTGCTCTATGATGAAAAAGATATCGTTAAAAATCCGGAGCAATACCTCAACGATATCATCGAATATATCGAATACGAAACATCCATCTGCCCGGAAGAAGAGTGTGTAAGCGTAACCGTGAGCGGAGGCATTGCCACATATCATGACGCACATGACGAAAGACTGATCTCCTATGCCTCAATGGCACGTAAATTTGCAAAAAAAGAGCATAAAAGTTTTTTACGGTATAGCAATGAACTCAACAAAGATGTCGACTATGAAAAAAATATCGCATGGATCAATAAAATCAAAGACGCTATTGCCCAAGATCGTATCACGGCATTTTATCAACCGATCGTCGACAATCGCACAGGCGAAATCTCAAAATATGAAACCCTCATGAGGCTCGTAGAGAAAAACGGCAAAGTCATCTCACCGTTTTTCTTTTTGGATATTGCCAAAAAAGCGAAACTCTATACGAAGCTGACAAAAATCATTTTCGATAAAGCATTTGCGACATTTGAAAAAGAGCCGCAACTGGAGTTTTCCGTCAACATCAGTATAGAAGATATCGAAGATGAAGATATATGTATGTATATTTTCGAGAAGCTGCAGCACTTCCCGCATCCACATCGTGTGATACTTGAAATCACGGAAGATCAGGAGATCAAAAACTACGACAAAATCAACAACTTCATAGCAACAGCCAAAAAACTGGGCGCTAAAATCGCCATAGACGATTTTGGAAGCGGTTACGCAAACTTCGACCATATCATCAAACTAAACGCCGACTTCATCAAAATAGACGGCTCTCTTATCAAAAACATCGATACCGACAAAGAGTCACTTATCATCACGCAGGCTATCATCGCGTTTTCCAAAAAGCTGGGTAGTAAGACCGTTGTAGAATTCGTACACAACAAAACTGTACATGACATTGTCCGTAAACTAGGTGCGGAGTACTCCCAAGGATATTATCTTGGAGAACCGTGCGCAGAACTTCAAAGGGAAGTTGAAACAGTAGCTTAACCTAAAACCTTTGCCAATATATCCAAATACTCACGGATATACTTCTCTTTCTCTTTTCGTCTGTACTGCATCACCCATCTTGGATGCGGTACGACTTTTATATCTCCAAAAAGCTGATATTTTTTGTTAAGTGTTTGTAGGTATTTGAGGTTTTTGCCCTGCCCTATACAGATGATATCTTTACGTACACCGGTAAAAGCCATCTGCTTTCGGATACTCTCCAGGATAAAATCTTCAAAATAGGCTAAAGTCTCTTTATCGTCATAGTAGTTATAGTTTTTTCTATCTTTCAACAGCCCAAACGGCAATACCGTCGTAAAAAGAAAATTTCCGTAAAATGCACGCGCACCACCATACGCTTCAACCACCTCGAAAATAAACGAAGCACTAAGTTCCGAGCGTTTGGGTAAACTGTTTTCGATCCCAAGACGCTCCTCTAAAAGGATGGGATCACTAAAACCAACACCAGTCACACCCGCACCATGTCGTCCGGGATTGATACCAAAGATCAAAGTTCTGGGGTTGGTATCGTTATAGTAACGTTCAAAAAAGAGGCGCATCACCCTTTTTGTCTCTTCATGCCTAAAAGGGTGAATGATTTTTACACCGTTTGGCGGGGAAAAGGTATCCGGCAAAGAGAAGTAAAACGCTAAAATCTGCTCGGCAAGCGTTACCAACTCAGCTACGCTCCGCGTCTGTACGCCACGACATCACCAAAACGTACTTTACGCCCTTCCAAATTATCAACCAAATCTACAAAGCCCTCTTCAAATAGCATCACGATAGTAGAGCCCATCATAAACATACCAAGCTCTTCACCACGTTTAAGCGTGACATTGTCATAATCGTATACTTTAACCTCACTGCCTTCGATATTGGTCTGTATACGTTCATCAAAACTCAACGTCATTTTCCCGACATTGAGCGCACCTACAAGTACGATGAAAAAGAGTTGGTTGGAGTTGTCCACACACTCTAAAATCACACGCTCGTTTTTAACAAAAAGCGAAGGTACTTTTCTAAGATACTTGAAATTGACAGGATATAACAGTCCGGGAACATGCACTGCACGAAGCACTTTCATATCGATAGGTACATGATAGCGATGGTAATCTTTGGGAGAGAGATAGAAGTTGATAAACTTTCCATTCTCCACCGGCGCAACAACATCCGGCTCGAAGTTTTCCGTCAAAAGTTCCCTGATGCTATACTCAAACCCTTTGATTTGCAACGCTTTTCCTTCATGAAGATTACCCTCTGCCGAAACCAGTGAATCCGCAGGCGAGATGAAAGCGTTAGGATCACTGGTAATCTCCCTGTCATAAATGAGCTTTCTGGTAAAAAGCGCATTGAGGCTTTTGTAGTGATCAATATCCTCAAATGCCGTCAAGTCCACACCCATCAATTTTACATAGCTGTAGTTGATAGCCATTTGTACGGGTGAAGGAAACTCTTTGGAAGCGAACTTGCCAAATGCACGGGAAATGGCATTTGTCCAGGCAGCTTTGAAAAGACTCACTTTTGCTCCTTAAGATGTAGCAATGCCTTTTCCATCAACGCGATGTGGTAGTTTTCCTGATTGTTGATGAAAAAGAAGAAGTGACTTAACTCTTCATGATTGACCATCTCCGCCAGTCGCATACACTCCTCTTTGGCACCCTCTTCCTCTTTGATACCATCGATGAGAAACTGCTCCAGATCATCAAACTTATATACTTGCTCCATAATCGTACGAGGGACACTCAAAATCCCCATTTTCGCCATCATACGCGCAAAACTTTTGAGATGAAAATGTGACTCGTAAATCAAATCGATAAAGATATTGGACAAGAGTTTGGAGTCGGTAAAAAAGTTAGAATAGGTATACACCAAAATCAACTCATACTCTTTGTAAGACTCCTCGAACAAAAAGAGCGTCAAAGCATCTGTCTGCTTTTGATCGAGATCGTAATATTTGAGTTTTCTGTTTTTGTCATACGCCGTGATAGGATCGTTGGGCGTGTTTTTACGTAAAGCGTCAAGTTTGAGTAAAAAGTAGGACTCATCATCCAAAAAGCGCGCATACATTGCATCTTCGGGATCGGGATATGCCGTTTTCATCGCTTCTATCTGTGCAGCAAGTTTGGAAAACAGCGTATGATTGTCTTCCGCTTTGTAGTCGATCTCCCCTTTTTCATAATCAAAAGGTACCCCCTCGTCTGCAAGCCTCTGCCCCAGCCAGTTAAGATGCCGGTACTCGATCATTGCAAAGTCATACAACACATCTGCTATCTCTTCGTTTGCCACGGAAAACGAACCGAACAATACGGCAAGCCACAACTCATGTTTTTTCTGAAACAGTTCACTTCTCTTCTTCATCGGTTACACAATCCCCACTGATTATAAGCGTATAAGCATCTTCATCTTTTCCGCTTCTTCTATGATCGAGATTGACAAGTGCCGCTAAAAACGCCTTTGCCACCATCTCACCGCACGCTCTTTGCTCTTCGGGAGCATTGACCAGATTTGCCATAAACTCTTCAGCGACACTTTCGCCTTCCTGAATCGTCTCACCCACGAGCATATCCGTAAAAATAGACCCCGTCACAATCGTACTCATACATCCGATCGCCATAAACTTGATCTCTTTGATCACATCGCCGTCAAGTTTAAGGTACATCTCCACCATCTCGTTATTGTGAGGGTTTTTTCCTATCCCAACAGCATCCGCATCTTCGATCTTCCCATAGTTTCTGGGATTCATCATATGATCGATATACTCGTCCTTCAACGCTTCTAAATCTGCCATAATCACCTTTCTTATCGCGGTTTTGTCGATTTTAGCATATTTGATTTAATATTCATAGGGATTGATAAAAATAGAAGAAGAGGTTAAGCAAATCCATCGGATTTAGCCTTTTTCTGTAAAAAAGTTTTTGTTTTATTTTTAGATGTATATTTTCAAAGTTCATCTCATTTCAGACAAAAATATCTTCCAAGAACAGAAAAACTATAAAACGTTTTCTTTAACTTTGTATAGTAGAGACAAGTTCTTTCAAGAGTCATAAAGTTGGAAATTTACATATCTAAAAAAACACTTATACACTATAACTCATTTTGTATATTTGACTATGTTGTATAAAAAACTCTTTTGGGGAGTGACTTTAAAAGAAAATAAAACCTTTTGTCATGAAAGAAGAACTTCTAAAGTTCCACACCTGCTAATGCTTCTTGTTCAAGTTTTCTCTCAAAATCCCTATGCACCACCAAATCGACAGGCTTTTTCAAAAGCTGTTTGAGCTTCGCTTTTGTCTTGATTTTACGTAGATAGAGACTATCTTTTACATCAGGAATCACAAACAGGTCAATATCACCACCTCGTTTTTGATCTATCAACCTGCTACCAAACAAATAGACCCTACTATTACCAAAATACTCCATTACCGTACGCTTAATAATCTCAATCTCTTTGTCGCTTAGTCTCATGATATTTTGCCTCTATTGTTCGTAAAATAACTATCAAGTCTTCACTTTTTTCAATCAAAAGATTAATTTTTTCAAGCATCTCTGCCATTTCATGAGGATATTCATGTGCTATATCATTCCTCAACTCACGCAGTTGCTGCCATGTGTCTATATCAACAATCCCCTCTTTTTCAATCTCTTTCAACAAATCAAAAAAGCCCATATCATTTGCATATAAACCACTATAATCCAAATAATATCTAAAGAGTTTCGTACCGATCAAATCCTGTAACTTAGAAAATCTGAAAATGAGTGTATTTAGTGCAAACTTTTCCAACTTACTCAAATCATCATAATTGATCACAGGTACATTAAGCTCTTCTTTTGCACTCTCTATATGTGAAATATGACGATTTGCCTCAAACAGATATCGTTCAATACGCTCTTGCAATATCATGACATTTTTCCTTTACGCTCTCACTTATAACTATTGTATCATAAATCGACTAAGACACATAGTGGAAATCAGTACTTTATATATTTGTTTTGGTTATACTTTGATAAGCATATACGCGCTATCTAAAAAGGATATTCATGAAACACTTTTTACTATCACTACTGACATTCAACCAACTCATTGCACTCGATACCATCCACATCTACCACTGCTACGGCAACGATGAAACCCTCATCGTCGAGGGGCGGGTGCTGGATCCCAGAGAGTTTAAAGAAGCGCATGAAAAAGACAATATTTTCGTCAATCTCCGGCGGAAACTGGGGCAGATTTTCAACGATGAGCGTAAAAATGTCAATGTCACATTACAAGTGGAGGAGCAAACTTTTCAAACGCAAAGTGACGATGAAGGGTACTTTGAGTTTGCACTGACATTCCCACCACACACCCTCAAACCACATCAACCCATTGAGCTCTATCTCACCAAAGAACCGCAAGTCAAATCCACCTGCCGTGCCTACATCCTCTCCGACCAAAAGCAAACAGGAATCATCTCCGACTTTGACGATACGGTCATCGTCTCCAACGTCACCAACAAACTCAAACTCGCTTACGAACTGCTGCTGAAAAACTACAAACAACGCGAAGTGGTCGACGGTATGGCAGAGAGATATAAGAAGATTTTAGAAAAAAGCCCGGACAAACCGCTCTTTTTCATCACCGGTTCCCCCAAGCAGTTCAACGAAGCGATCCATAAATTTCTGGACTACCACCACTTTCCCAAACGCACCCTCATCACCAAAAAGATACACGGAGACGATGCCTACTCTGTCTTTAAACAGCATAGTTACAAAAGTGAGCAGATCGAAACCATCCTCAAACTCTACCCGCAGATCGAATGGGTACTTTTCGGTGACAGCGGAGAACAGGACAGAGAAATTTATCTGGATATCGCAAAGAAGTATCCCGGACAGATCAAAGAGATATATATCCGGGATGTTAAAACCGGGCAGATCGAGAGGATCTACCCATAGCAACATTGCTTTAGTGTATTGTCAAGCGATGTCTAAGTGTGGTTCCGTCAGGATTTTGAATCAGAAATTCAATGATATCACCGCTCTTATAGTGATTGGTAATATTATACTCTGCTTTTAAAGATAGAATATCTATCATTGCATCTGACCTGCAAGGGCTATTGTTGGTAACTCTTTTCAGTATCTGCAAATATACGACATTATCTTCCTCTCTCGTTTTAAAACCTTGAAATTTCTCGCAACTGCCTCTGATATATAATCCATTGTCCCAACATCCGTACAACTTGACAGTAATATTCTGTTCTTGTGCAACAGAATCAGGGATCAGAAGATAACTCATTGCTTCTTTATCTTTGTAACAACCTTGCGGGTCATTTATTTCATCAACGCTATTCGCAGGTATTTGATCATTCCAGATTTGATCAATTCGCAACGTCTCAATCTTCTCCTGTGAAGCTTCATCACTGCATGAAACCAGCAACATTACCATAACAGATAAAATGTTTACAAACAATATAGTATTAATAATTTTCATTCTATCACCCTTACCTGTTTACAATATATGCTACTGCCAGTCCCATTTTGGCCCGATTGTAATAATATTTCTTGCTAGACCAAGGCCATTTTTTTGTCCACTCGTACCAATTACTATAGCGCTTTACATAAAATTCATAATTACCCGATATGTCAGTATGAAATATTCCACCTTCGAAATTATTACTATAACTAGTACTGATTAATTTTATTGCACCATCTGGAGCAAGAACTTTAAAATCTAAATCCATACATAAATAATCATCCGGACCATTATAACTATCACCACCTGAACGTCCATCACACCTGTCTGTTCTATTACTCCAGGACAAAACGGCTTTTATATCATATCCTGCATAAAGATATTTTTCATCAAGCTTCATCCATTGTCCATCAGCATTATCCAAAAAACTATTTGGCTGATCCCACCAAGTCCACAAAATATATGGATTCCATTGAAGAGCTGATGCGCTACTCCTTCTCGAATGCCCATTATCAGTAATATCATTTTTAGAAGACATAGCGATCATAGCAGCCTTCATCAACGCTTGAGAAGATTTCATATTCTGATGTACTGGAACAGAAAGTAAAGATGCTGCTGTACCAGCAGCCATAGGTGATGAAAAACTGGTGCCTGACCAATCATTTCTCGGAGGATTGTAGCCCGGGTTTAATATACCTGCTGAGTTTAAAAAAACACCTGGTGCCAAGATTTCAGGCTTCGTATAATCAGAATAATATGGGTGATCTTCGGGATGAATACCTGTAACATTCCAATCTGAAAAACTCGCCATCCTATCTGTCACATCATTGTATGCTCCAACTGTTAACGCGTTATGCGATTTTGCAGGTGCACCTACAATACACTCTATTTTCCCATTACCATCAATATCGTTATTACAGTCATTTTGTGCACTTATAAAAACTTGTACATTATCATTATATGCCAACATATCTGCAGCAGTGTCATAATTACTCCACCCAGGTTCTTCACTTAAACTAGTATATGACCACGAATAGTTGATGATATTAATATTATCTTTCCAGTCTGAAGGAATAGAATATCTTTTATCAGAACAATAAATATGAGATTCCGGAGATGCCATTCTAATTGACTGAGCAACTACATCAGCATGAAATAAAGTATCACTTGGACGATCTTCTGTATATATACCTCCACCTAGCCCTATTAAATCTTCGATTTGAGACACTCTATTTTGTTCAAAGCATAAATTATTTGCCTCATTCATATAAACACCTATACCATCTCCACCATAATCTCTTACTGAATACTGTGTAGAACGTAATCTAATTTCATCAAATGCAGATAACAATTCATTTTTTGTTTTCCGTTTTAAATCAATTTTTTGTATCAACGAAGGATTATTCATTAACTTTAAAATATTTGTTTTAGTTAATTTTAAATTAACCAATCCTGCACTTGTATCAAATTGACCATTGTCAATTTTTATATCTAATATCCTGCTGAGTTTTTCAACTATTTTTTTTGATTTTTTTACTCGTATTTTTTTATTTTCCTGACGGATTTCCTCAAGTTTTTCACCAATTTTTTGAGCTTGCATCCAAGGTGCTAAGTTTTTAATCTTTTCATAAAAATAGTTTTGGGTAAGATCTTGTAGACGGACAGGCAATATATGGGACTGGCCTTTAAAGTCAAGGTAGCCACTTAAGGTTAAACCCATATAATCATTTTCCTCACTGTCATTATTTAAAAATATTGTAACATCTAACGCTTGTTTGTTTCGGATTCTGCTTAATTGTTTTCTTAAGTCTTTTGTGATTGGAGTTTTATCAATCTTTGTCATCTTTAAATCAGAAAGTAAAATATTATCTTTTTTCTCCCCCCCCCTTAACATTTTTAACAGAGCCTTGAGATTTCTGATCTTTAACTATACACTTTCCTGCCCCATATGTTATTGGATACACATACAATTGTGCAACTATTAAACTAGTAAAAATTTTTTTCATAATCCTATCCTTATACCTAAAACATAAATCAAATTACTGACCATTGTGGCATCTTCTGACTCATACCAAATTTAAATTATTCACCTCCTTTCTAAAATTATCCGACTTTATTTAAGAAAATAATATAGGATGAATACTTGTTATAAGCTTAAATATATTTAAACTATCTCTTATAAAATGATATAAGCGAAGCTTTTTGAATGGTGTGCCGGTTGATCACGAAACCTACCAGTGCACTGTCGCTTTTGGCATCGACCGGTAGTTTTTCGACATCGAGTGCATGGACGGTAAAGACATAACGGTGCGGTTTGTCACCTTTTGGCGGACAGGGACCGCCAAATCCCGGTTTTCCAAAATCGGTCATCGTCTCGATGGCAGCTTTTGGAAGCAGGTGTTTTGCCGAGGCATCGGTGGGAAGTTCATGTACGTTTGCAGGAATATTGACCACGATCCAGTGCCACCACCCGCTGCCAGTCGGCGCGTCGGGGTCAAAGACGGTGATCGCAAAGCTCTTGGTACCTTTCGGCTCACCGCTCCATTTTAACCGGGGTGAGATATTTTTCCCGCTACACCCAAAGCCGTTGAACTCCTGCGCTTTGGTCAGTTGCCCTTTGAGATCGCTGCTTGTGAGGGTGAAGTTCCCCGCCCACAGTGTCATGACACTCAACCATACTGCTAAAATATACTTCATGAAATCCTCCTATTTCTTTGATATATAAAATTATACTATTTTTTGACCGCTTTAACACGGATACGTACATAGTCAGCTACCCAGCCCTGCTTTTTGGTATAGAGCCTTGGCTTTAACGCTTCTCTTACTTCTTTGCGAAACTGCGCGATCTGCCTTTGGCTCAAATGTGCAGTCACCCCACCCGTAAAGAGTCTCAGCCAATGAGAGATATCCTCTATCGGCGTGGGACGGGGAATGATTTTGACATACTCCACAAAAAAGCCCTCCTCTTCAAGAAGTCTGCCATACTCCTCTGCACCCGGAAAATACCACAATGGCTGATACGTCCCGAATTCAGGATATTTTGCAAAGACTGCCTCCATCGCATCGACAATATGCCGCACATTTCCCTCGCCACCAAACTCCGCGACAAATCTCCCGCCCGGTTTGAGTGCTTTGGCGATATTTCGCACCGCCAGACGACTCTCTCTCACCCAGTGCAGTGTGGCATTGGAAAATACCGCATCAAATACCCCGTCAAAAGGTAAATCCCGTACATCCGCCACCCGCGCATCGATCCCCCTCGCACAGGCTTTGGCAACCATATCTTCACTCAAATCCACCCCGATCACCTCCGCACCGGAGACGATGATCTTCTCAGTCAGTGTCCCCTCACCACATCCAAGATCGAGTATCTTCTCTTTTGGTTTGGGGTTTAAAAGCGCTAAAAGATCACTACCCATCTCATGCACAAATCGCGCATGTTTACTGTAATACTCCGCATCCCAGTCATTTGACTCTTCTTTCTTCATGATAATCCTCTTTTTTCGTATATGAATATCTCCGGCACAATGCCGTACAGCATAATGAAAAATGGTTAAGCTTTTGCTATCTGTAAATATATGGAAAGTCGCTTAGTTACGCACTAAGCAGTAGAAAAAAGAGAAGGAGAACGAAAGATCTTGTGTTGAAATCTGCAGCGGCATAGGTATGCTTCATGTCGTTCTCCTTTTTTGATTTTGGGTAAGTGTAGTGAAATTTGCAGAGTTTGTCAAATATATGTATCAGTCCACAACCTTGACTTTTCCTTAAATTTATGGTATGGTAGAGACAATATTGAGCCAAACTATATAAAGTTTGCTCACCCAAAGGAGTTCAAATGCAATACTATAAAACACTAAAGGATAAAGACAAAATCGTCTGTCTACTCTGTCGTCACTACTGCCAACTCAAAGAGGGGCAAGTGGGTATCTGCGGAGTGAACAAAAATGAAAACGGAGAGCTGAAAAATCTTGTCTACGGACACCCCATCGCACTCAATGTCGACCCCGTGGAGAAGAAGCCGCTCTATCACCTGTTACCGGGAACGACTGCGCTGTCGTTTGGTACGGTAGGGTGTAACTTCAAGTGCCCGTTTTGCCAAAACTGGGATATTTCACAACGCTCCGACGTCAATGAGGAAATAAAAGTCAGTCCCGAACAGATGGTAAACCTCGCACTCGAACACGGCTCCAGATCTATCGCCTATACCTATAACGAGCCGACTATTTTCTACCCCTACGCCAAGGATATCGGCGTCATCGCCAGAGAAAAAGGCTTGAAAAATATCTTTGTCAGCAACGGATTTGAGACACCCGAAATCATCGAAGATATGCCAAGCTGGCTCGATGCGGCAAATATCGACCTCAAAAGCTGGGATGACGACTACTATAAAAAAGTCCTCAAAGGAGGTCTTGAAGCGGTCAAAGATACCCTCAGACGTATGGTCGATGCAGGTATCTGGGTAGAGGTAACGACGCTTTTGATAGAGGGAGAAAACGACAGTAACGAAGATCTGGAAGCGATGGCAGATTTTATCGCCAACGATCTTGGGCGTCATGTACCGTGGCACCTCAGCGCTTTTCATCCCGACTATAAGATGAAAGACCACAAGTGGACGGGACTGGAGACACTCAAACGTGCCAGTGACATCGCCAAAAAAGCGGGACTTTACTATGTCTATATGGGCAATGTACCCGTACACGGCGACACTTTCTGTCCCGACTGCCAAGAACTTTTGATAGACCGCACCGGTTACAGCGTCACAGTCAACAAACTCAAAGACGGACACTGCCCGAAATGTCACAGAGCCATAGAAGGCATCTGGGAATCAGGGAAATATATTCCGACGAAAACGACAATAACAACAGGAGAAAGATCATGACAATCAGAAAAGATGCAGTAGCGGGGCAATTTTACCCCGACTCACCGAGTGAAATAGAAAAAATGATCGCACACTATAACAAAATCCTCGATGAAAATCTCAAGGATAAAGAGGTGCTAAATCTCACACCAAGAGCCATCATCGTACCCCATGCAGGGTATGTTTACTCTGCATTTACGGCAAACTTTGCATTCAGACTACTGGCAAACACCGATGTACAAAGAGTGGTTGTTATCGGTCCCAGCCACAGAGTCTATGTCAAGGGAGTTAGTATCAGCGACTATGACGAGTATGAAACACCTTTTGGCGATTTGGCTATCGATAAAGCATTGGTGACGGATCTTAAAGCGCGTTTTGGACTCATCTTCGCACCCGAAGCACATCATGAACACAGTACGGAAGTGGAAATGCCCCTTCTAAAGTACTACAAACCCGATGTCAAAGTGGTCGAACTGGTTTACGGAGATGAAACCCCTGCACACCTTGCAGAAGTGATCGACTATCTGCTGGAGGATTCCCAAACAGCCGTAGTTATCAGCACGGATCTAAGCCACTACTACGACATCCAAAAAGCCAATACTCTCGATAGCATCTGTATGCAGGCAGTTGCCGAACTCGATCCTGCAAAACTGCATCAGGGATGCGAAGCGTGCGGAAAAATCGGTGTCGAAGCGATGATACTCGCAGCCAAAAAACGCGCACTCAAACCGATGCTTCTTGACTACAGAACCAGCGCGGACGCCAGCGGAGACGAGAGTCAGGTTGTGGGTTATATGAGTGCAGTATTTATGGAGTAAGCCATGCAAGACAACCATACTCTGCTCACTTCGATGATTGAAAAGGGAGTACTGTACTCCCCTGAGATCATCGAAGCTTTTAGTAAAATTGATAGGAAATACTTTGTACCACAAACACTTTATGAATATCGATACATCGATAGACCACTGCCTATCGGCAAGGATCAGACCATCTCACAACCATCGACTGTCGCTTTTATGCCGGAACAACTTCAGCCAAAACGCGGCGATTCTATTTTAGATATCGGCTCCGGTTCGGGATGGACTACCGCACTTTTGTGTCATATCGTAGGGGAAGAAGGAAGTGTTTTAGGACTTGAAAGAGTCGATGAACTGGTACGTCAGGGGCAGGAAAACTTGACAAAGCTACATTCCGGAAAACATTGCCGTATCGAAAAAGCGGGCACTCAACTCGGAAAACCCGGTGAGAAATTCGACAGGATCCTTGTCTCCGCCAGTGCAGAGGAGATTCCCGAAGAACTTTTCACGCAGCTTAAAACAGGCGGTATCCTCGTCGTACCGGTAAAAAACTCTATTTTTCGCTTTGAAAAGATTTCGGACGAGAAAATCAAAGCAGAAGAGTTTCCGGGATTTGTCTTTGTACCGCTTATCAAAGAGAGTTCCTGAAGCAAAAAGCTTCATGAACCCGTAGTGTACTGATACTATTCAGCCATTTTCAAAGTAAGCGTATACTCTACATCCTCATCTTTTGCACATCCATATACGATAACCGTAACCAGATGACAATCCTCTCCTCCGACAGGATATCCTATATCGCTTTCCGGCAATGGTCTGAAACAGTTTCGAATCACTTGTACTTTCAACGGATTTCCGTCACTGTCTACAGCAGTTGCCTTTAATATACCCGCACTCTCTTCAGGCATTACAAAACTATACTGATCATTGTCCCATTGTCCACTAAGTGCACCGTGAATCTCTACGGTTTGATTTGCCTCAGGCGTGTCTATCATCTGTCCCGCACAGTTAAAGTCGATACTACCGTTTTCATTGATGTTGATAATTTGACTGCTTGTATTGGTTTCATTGTTCTCATCAGGAACTTCCACGGCATTTACGGTAATCGTTACGGTTGCAAGAGAAGAGTTAAGATCACCGTCACTTACATAGTACCGGAATGTATCCGTACCGTTAAAGTCACTACCTGGACGATACGTCAAATCCGGTGCCGTACCTGTTAGCGTACCGTTGAGACTGTCCGTATTGAGGTGATATGTCAATGCCGCACCTTCAGAATCACTGGCGGTTAAAGTAATGGCAACGGTTTCGTTTTGATCGACACTAATATTGATATCTTCGGCGACAGGAGCTTGATTGACCACTTCAGGCACATCTACGATCGTAACCGTTACTGTTGCGATATTTGATTCGTTTTGATCATCTTTAACTTTAAACGTAAAGGTGTCTATTGTGTTAGCTTCGACACTACCGGCAACATACGTAATATTTGGCGCTTCTCCCGACAAAGTTCCCTGAGCCGGTTGTGTTACGATTTCATAAACCAGGTTATCACCGTCACTGTCCGTACCGGTTAGGGTAATAGTAACACTCTCTCCTTCATTGACAGTGATATTTTGATCCTCTGCGTGCGGGATATGATTTTCTACAGGTGTTTGCGTTGCCTGTAGTGTGATATTGTCCAAAATAACACTTTTTGTACTGTCTCCGTATACATTAACCCACATAGACTCTATAGAAGTTAACTCGACACCGTCCAAAACAGAAGCATCTTCTTTCAAATCACGTGTGATCGTTGTCATTTCATGTGTATCATCAATCGGCGTATAGACATAACGTCCCCAGCTTTTCAAGGTATCACCCGTAGCATCTTCACTCCAGTAACCGGCAGAAGGATCAAACGTATATCCGTTTAGTACTGGCACCTGATTGACATACCCTATATAGTTGACGATGGTCGGATCATCACTGCTTTTTGCTATGAAAAAAACTTCATAGTCGGTATCGGACTGCATATCCCATTTGGCAATAAAGTCTTTTGTGTTATTCCAGTTTTCACCAAAACTATATGACGCTCTGTTTTTTGCATCATCTGTAGTACCGGAAAGTTGGATTACTCTATTATCCCCCATAGCAATATTGCTGACAGTACCGATATACGGGGAAATATTGACCCAACCGTTTATATCGCCATCTTCCGCATCTTCATAAACCATAACGTCGGAAACAGTGTTGTCGGTACCGTCTGTAGCGCCTGTATCATTGTTATCGGCGCCATCGTTATTGTCACCGTTTTCCGTGGTATTGTTATCGTCAGTTGCATCACCATTGTCATCCGAAGGAATAAATTCGATATCCAAATCATACGGATACCCGCTACCGGACTCCCAATCCCAGGCATTGATATAGACACTCTGCTCTGCACTTACAGGAACATCGATACTCCCCTCTTTTAAAGCCTTGGCACCTGCCTGACGATAAAGATCACCTATGGTACCACACACATAATCAACCTTCAAACTTATCGGATGATCCGCTTTATAGTGAATCTTCATAAGCCCTTCTGTGCCAGGCGTAATGATATATTGATCACTGTCCCAGCCTTCATTGACAGAAGCTTTACCTTCCATAAGAATATGAGACGCGATATCTGATAAATAATCTATCTCCGTACCGGGACAGTCTCCGGAGATTTCCGGTAAATTGACCACCTCAGCCTTCAAATTGAGTCCCATCATCACAGCCAATAGAACAGACCCGTAAAACATCTTTTTCATAAATCCTCCTTTATAGATTAAAAAGATATATTTTTATATATAACTTATAATTTTTATACAAAATTAAGCTATGTCAAATATCTTACTTCTTTTAAAATATATAAAAAATTCATTTTACTAATAAAAAATTAAATATATTTAATTTTTACTCATTCTGTTACTTTTTGCAACAGAATAGTTGGCTTTAAAGTACTTTGAGCCGACTCATATAAACATTTTTAAAAAGTGTTACTTAGGTTGCAGTTTTAAATCACGAAAAACTGTATGATTTCATCAAAAAAAAGGAGTTATTACGATGATTATAAAAAAAGAAGCAGTAGATATTATATTTGAACTGGCAGAAGGGAAGAAACATATCACCGATATCAAAAACCTTAACGATACAATCGTAGAGGAGTTAAATGCAAGCGGTGTCGTGCATTTTCCCATTCCTGCGGAGATCGAACTGACATATGGCGGAACTATTTTAGCGGATATTCTCAAAAGAGCGAAAGAAAATAGTACAGATTTTGAAAACCGGAAAGAAAACTTCAAATGGATCAGCAGTGAAGTGATGGTAATGATCGACGATGCGATCATGAACAAAAACAAAACCACTTCAGTATCGAATGAGCCACTTTCTATCAGAGGCTTTGCAAAAGACGGTACCTTGACACAAGAGGCACACGATCTTCATGAAGTTTACAATACCATCAACCCTGAACTCACTATCGACGCAACACTGGCGGCATATATCCGAAAAGCGCCTATGGGACCGACTGACGCACACTACTTACCGATAGAAGGCAACCAAAAAGATCTTTTAGAAGCGATGCGCTTGATCGCCTACTCCGTACCTGCTGGTGAATACTATACCTTTACAGGTCTCGGTCAGGCAGTCAAAGAGATGCTCTCTTACGGTGGATGGGCAACGGAGGGAAGTGTTCTGGATATTTCCATCCTTGAAAATATCGCAAAAGTTGCAGACGGTGAAGAGATAGATCTCGATACTCTCGTACAGCTTGAGAGCCTGGGATATATCGAAGATGTAGACACACTCAGCGCAGCCGGTGAAAAAGCGTTGGAAGTCTACAGACTCTATAAAGATAAAATAGACAAACCGATCAAATCGTTCGCTATCGATAAAGAAGAAGTACTTACACTTAAAACCATCCAAAAAATCCGGGATGAAAAAGTACCAAGCAACCCTGAAGAGACACCGACGATGGAAGAGATCAAAAAAGAGATGGTTGATCGAAAAGTAAGAGAATATAAAAAACTCATCGAAAAATATGGTAGAAGACTGGATGAAATGCCACTGAAAAAACGTGAAATCGCATCGAAATTCGAAGAAGCCAAAAGTATGGTCGAGTGGTTTGAAAATAACTTTGACTTACGATCGTATCTCTATAGTCTCGAAGCATTCGGTCTTATCTACGAAGGTATCGACGAAAATAACAAAACCGTCTACTACGTAACCGAGAACGGACGCAAAGTGATTGAAGATCAAGCTGATGAAAGAACCATTCACTCTTCATCTGTCAAAACACTTTCACTCTCTAACAAAATTTTTGACGCACCAAACAGAGAGTGGATAGAAAATGCACGTAAAGAGCGCATCTTGGGTATGTTTGAAGCGACACAATCAGGTCTGCTTTATGAAACACTCGCAGAAGCACCAAAGCTACCGTTTATGACAAAATATGAGATGGAAGTTTTCAAAATGATCCCAAGTCACGGTATCTCTGTCGATGAGTTGGTAGAAAACAAAGATGAACTTGAAAAAATGCGTCTGCTTGAAGCACTCGATAAAGTGGAAGCAAAAGGATTTATCGAAGTACTATCCGACGGACATATCGTCGAAACTAAGTTTGGAGAAATCATGGACAAAGCGATGAGCGGCGTTCCGGGAGGATTTGGCGCACCTATCAACCCTATCATCTACCGTGTGGTAAAAGCGGTAGCCCAAACAGGTACGATGTATGTCAAAGAGAAAAAGATCAGAATCTTACCAAAACATATCAAAGAAGCCATCAAGAAAAGCGGCTTGAGCAAAGAGAGTTTTGAAAAAGCTTATATTGCAGCTAGAGAAGCGAAATATCTAGGTAAAAACAGTGTCAACGAATCCGGACTTTTGATGCTGGAAGCTGTGGAGAAGATGACTGCGTAACCGCAGTCATCCCTTTGGAGAGAAGATATTTTTTTATAATTGTAATTAAAATTTAAGTTTGTTCGCTATATTAGCAAGCTGGTACGTTACCACTACCTTTACCGAACTCATACATGAAATCATAAAGATGTTTTTCAAGTTTTTTGAATTTGGCACCTTCTAAAAAGTCTTTAGTTTGTGGACAAATTTTTTCCAATTCATCTTTAAACTTACCACTCTCTTCAAGCTCTTTCCACTCTTTTTGAGTGTGCATAGCAGAAACGTCACCACCGGTTTTACCACAAGCTTCTTTCATAAACTTTTGATAAATTCTTTTTCCTTTAGCCTGGTCAGCTGAAACAGTTGAAGTTACAAGACCTAAGCCTAGCATAGCGATCAATAATGTTTTTTTCATTAAAACTCCTTATCTTTAAGATACGTTGTGATTATAACATGACAAATGTGAATTTATTGTGAATTATTTTATTTTTTATAATAATTATTATATTTAGAATAATTTTAAGAGACAAGTGCTATGTTTTTACTTGCCTCTTAAAGAAAAATTAGTATTGATATCTTACAAATGCACGCAAGTTTTGTGCTGTGATATCAACCGGCTTTGGAGCAACCCAGCCCGAACATCTGATGTTTGGCGTGTAGTCATGTTGCTCATAGGTATAACGAACCTGTCCTGTCAGATTTTTCAAACCAAGTACATGAAAATTCCAGTACGCCTCATAAGCATCACCACGTACCGCAAGCTTAGAGCCAAGTACACTGTCTTCCGCCCATGTCATTGGTGTCCAGTATTGTGAACCGTGATTGTATTCAAATCCGATTTTACCTCTTTCGGTAATCATATCAGGGATAGAAAACCCTGTCCATACAGAGTAACCGTCTTCGTCATCCGTGCTACCAAGAAGCTCATGACCGTCGTTTGGAGAGTACTGTGTTCTTGCCAGTGACAAAAAGAGAGTTGTAGAGTCCAAAAAGTCATTGATCATATCACCGATACCGACTACCTGAAAAGACAATGCATCAAGATACGCCGTACCTGCATCTAAAGATTTGTTTTTCCCGCCATCCGGCAATGCCGCACCTATAGGATAACCTGTACGCGCACCTTTGGTATCGAAAATAGTCGCATGTTCGAACATCAATTTGTATTGACCGTTATCGTAAATATTACCTAACAATACAAAGAAATCTACATTTTCATTGATATCACCATCTTCCTGTGCATACGGCTTATACCCTGCACTGTCATATAGTGTTTCCATACCACCACTGTGCGCACGTCCGTATACGAACTTCACAAAAGCGCCCGGAAGCGTATATTTTCCGATGTCAAGTTTAAACATCGCACCATCCACTTCCATGTTGGTAATATGCGCCAAAGGTGAACCCGGTTCTTCATTTCCTTCTCTGTAATTTGCGAGAAACCCGTCCGTAGACTGTCTTCTACCTACACTAAACGCATATGGCAATCCGTTACTGAACTTATCCGAGTAGACAAAATATGCCTGACGAATTCTAAATAAAGTATCACCCGGCTTGGAAGATGCAGACCAGCTTTTCAATGCCGGATCTTCGTTTGCAAAAAGATGTGATCCCCAAATAGCATACGCAGCCAACTGTCCTGTAAATGTCAGTTTTTTTACAGGAGATGATTTCATGTTTAGGTAGATTCTGCTTGTGTACAAACCGTTGTTTGTTGCTTCCGTACCCGACCAGTCTTGTTGTTTCCCCTTAAGTGAAAACTTATAGTCATTGTACTCATACTTGATGTAGTTATAGTCGTTTCTGAAATCTACAGTAAACTTGATGTTATCTTTTGCATCATGTTGTTGTACGGTATCTAGCTGCTCTTGCAAACCTTCATACTTCTTTTTCAAATCCTGAAGTTCTTTTTGTAACTCGACATTGCTTTTGACTTCCTGCGTCTTTTCTGTAGCGTCCGCACCTGCGAAAAGTGTAGATACTGCCAGCATCGCGATCAAACTTGACTTAACGATTTTCATTTTTCCCCTTTTTAGATTGTAGTTTTTGACACTCTATACTCTTAGCCAAACCATTATATTTAACTAAGATAAATACTATAACTAATAATTTTAATCATATATAGTTATAATGAACAGGAAATTTTAACAAATCTAAAATTAACTTTTGGATAATGCAAGCTTATTGATTTATAAAGTTTGGCTTATGTTAAAATTTTCTGTAACATTTAAGGAGTCTTTTTGAAGTTTATATCGCTATTTTTTCTGCTTTTTTCGCTATATACCCCGCAGGCACAAGCCAAAGAGAAAAAGCTTTTAATGGTTTTTGCACAAATGCAACATTGCCGATGGTGCCATAAGATGGATCGAGAGATTTTTAACGATCCGGAAGTTATGAAGAAACTCCAAAATGAGTATATCATCGTCAAACTAACCAAAGAAAACGGTAACTTCCCAAGCTTTATCCAGCCTAAATATTTCCCGACAACTTACGTATTTGATCCTGACACACTTGAACTTATCGACTCACTTGCAGGATATAGAACAAAAGAAAAGTTTCTTAAATTCTTTCATGAAACATATGTTATCGAAACGGAGGAACCCAAAGCCTTTTAGCTCCTCTATTATAATGTAAATCATTTACAACAACAATACTTTTGTTTTACAGTTACTTTTTTATACTTTGTCACACTCTTTTTCACTTTTTTATAACCGCAAAAATTACCGCATGCATCATACTGCGGTACACAAACCGTACTACACACTTTATAAGGAACACACTTAGTAATCGTTTTCGTACAAGTTGTCATTTTACAACAGCTTGTCACACAACAATCCGCACTTGCACTTACACCTAAAAAAATAGCACCCGCTACCAATAATGTTTTTAGATTTTTCATTTTCACCTTCTTGAAATAATCTATAACAAATTTTATTATGATAAGCCAAAATAGTGTAATAATTATTTTTACATAGCTATATTTATTAAAACTATTTACTTTATATGGGCAAAAATATAAAATTATGTTAAATATACTTTATTTAATGCAAAAAATCTTCTGTCCGCAAAAGTGCTATAATTTCAGAAAGCCTCAAAAGGAGAGCAGATGCAAAACCGTGAAATAGCAGCGATCTTCTATGAACTGGCAGATTTACTGGAAATTCAAGACGAAACCCCCTTTAAAATACGCGCCTATCGCAACGCCGCACGGCTGATCGAAGGATTGGGCGAATCGCTTGAAGAGATGGTACAAAGAGGTGAAGACTTAACCAAACTTCCCGGCATAGGAGAAAAGATCGCAAAAAAAATCGAAGAAATCGTCAAAACCGGCAAACTCAGCAAACTCGAAAAAGTACGCCTGCAAGTTCCGGAATCTTTAAGAGCGTTACTCTCCATAGAAGGACTTGGTCCAAAACGCGTCAAAATTCTGTATGACAAACTCCACATCACAGACCTGCAAACCCTCAAACAAGCCGCTGCCGAACATAAGATCAGCCGCCTTCCGGGATTTGGCGTAAAAACAGAAGAGAAAATTCTCAAAGGATTGCGACTACTCAAACAAGAAGGCGTACGCCATCTCTATGCCGAAGCAGAACCCATCGTCGAAGAGATCCTCTCCTTTTTACAACAAGCACCCGACTTGCACAGTGTAGAAGTAGCCGGAAGTTTTCGCCGACGCAAAGAAACGGTAGGAGATCTCGACATACTTGCCACAGCCAAAGAACCTGCAAAAATCATCAAGCATTTCACAACCTACCCCAAAACAGCCGAAATCATCTCAGCCGGAGAGACACGATCGACCATCGTACTTAAAAATGCACTGCAAATCGACTTGCGTGTTGTCGAAAAAGAGAGCTATGGCGCTGCACTGCAGTACTTCACAGGATCCAAGAGCCACTCCATAGCTCTGAGACAACTAGCCAACGAAAAAGGATTCAAACTCAACGAATACGGACTCTTTCAAAATAACACACTCATCGCAGCCAAAACGGAAGAAGAGATATACAACAAACTCGGACTAACCTACATCGAACCAGAACTACGTGAAAACCGCGGTGAAATAGAAGCTGCACAAAACAACACCCTCCCCAGACTCATCACACTTGATGACATCAGAGGCAACTTACATATGCACACAACCTACAGCGACGGGATGAACACACTCGAAGAGATGGTTCAAGCCGCTATCAAAAGAGGATACGACTACATCGCCGTCACTGATCACAGCGCTACACTGACAGTTGCACAAGGACTCGATAAAGAAAAGGCTTACAAACAATTTAAAGAGATCGATGCATTAAATGAGAAATACGCACCGTTTAAAATCCTCAAAGGTATGGAAGTAGATATACTCGAAGATGGATCACTCGGTATGGAAGAAGAGATACTGCAACAACTAGACATCGCCCTTGGCGCTATTCACAGCAAATTCAAACTCACCAAACAAGCGCAAACCAAACGCCTCTTAAAAGCCATACAAAATCCCCACATCAAAGGCATCGCCCATCCTACAGGCAAACTCATAGGCAAAAGAGAACCCCTGGATCTAAACTTCAAAGAAATTTTCAAAGCCTGTAAAGAAGAAAATACCTTCCTCGAAATCAACGCCCAACCCCAAAGAGTTGATTTAAACGACATTCTCATACAAGAAGCTAAAACATACGGCGTAAAATTCTCCATAGCCACCGACGCCCACGCCGTAGGACAGTTAGACTATATGAAATACGGCATCAATCAGGCGAGGAGAGGATGGTTACAGAAGGAGGATGTGGTGAATAGTTTGGAGAAGGTAATACTTCAAATGTGAAGTTTCCAAGATTTCAAAAACTTCACATCCTAGCAAAACAGGAGCTTGGGTAAAACACCCGCGCGCCTGTTAGTGTAAAACTTTAAAAAACTACTTCGTAAAAGATTTAACCGCTTCTACCGCTTTAGAAGCTTTACCATTTGTATGCTCATCAGCCACTTCAGTCGCTTTTTTGATCGCTTTTTCTTTCATAGAACCGTCAGTGAGAGATTTTTTTGCTTCTTTGGTTGCCATTTCAGTTGCTTTTTTCTCAACTTTTTCCTGTGCTTTATCTTTTGCCATGTCAGTCACTTTGGAGAGTGCACCGTCCATCATACCTGCGTTTGCAACTGCTGCAAGAGCCAAAATCGTGATAAATCCTAAAACTGTTTTTTTCATTAAATACTCCTAATATTTTGATATATGAGCATTTATAGTACAGCTTTCTTTATAAGAAGTTTCTTATATCAAGATAAAAATATTTTTTATATCATTTCAGGCTTTTTTTTAAACTACACTCTCAAGACGCAGCACTTTAGACAAACTCATAGCAAGTTCCAGCATCTCCAGATGGTAGGAAATATGCTCGAAGTCTATCACATAATCTTTTCGCGCCATTCTCGCCGAATCTCTTTGCAAAAAGCCGAAATTGTGGATTCCCAGATAGATTGTATCTTCGGTAAAAGAGATATAAATCAGGTTGTGATTTTTCCCCAGTCGTTTTGCCAGGTGTACGATCCGCTCCATCATCATATGACTAAGCACATATCTCGCTTCAACAGCGTCACTGGCATATACTTTAAAGGCTCTTTCAAATTCAGGATTATCCAGTGAAACTCGCTGTAACGAGCGATACTGCTTGCTTTGCAATCCTCTCCCCATAATCCCGAAAAGCTTTTCCGCAAAGTCAGGATAGACGACTATCTGTCCTCGGATACGCTTTTTCATCTTTGTAGAGATAAAAAGCCCATGAAAAAGGTCTCGCTCTTCATACTCGTTTTTGTTATCATTATAGTGTCCGGTAACCACATGCACATTGGCAAACGTCAGAGGCATTCCAGCGACTTCTCCTTCAAAAAGTTTGTTACTTTTATACCGATGATATCCATCAAACAATCCACTCTTTTGAAATGCCACTTCATCAAAGCCTCTGTTTCTAAAATATCGCAATGAAGGATCTATCTTTTTCAAAAGCGGTTGTATAACAATACGCTCGTACATCTTATCGATCTGAGAACCCCGCTCTCTGGCGCGTTGTATTAGAAAAAACGATACAATCATCCCTGCGATAAATGCAAATACCATCGTACCTTTATCGATATATTTGACAATAGAGTCAAAAAAAACGACCATCAAAAACAGTGCGGCAAACAGAGCGAGAAAAAGTTTAACGGAGTTACTCTCATGGCGTATCTTCTGCTCCAGTTTTGCAGTATAGGGTGCGATCTCTTTTTGAAAAAATGTTTGTAATATCTCTTTATTCATACAAATAATATCGTCAAAAAAATTTAAGTCTCAATAGCAACAGACGATATAAAAAGAAAAAGGATGTTTTATGACAGCTCTGCTTATCATAGGTTTTGCCATTTTGCTTTTTATCTTCTTCTATAACTCTCTCATCGCCAAAAAGACACAGGTGGACAATATACTCGCAAGCGTAGATGCGGAACTGAAAAAACGCTACGATCTTATCCCCAACCTCGTGGCAACGGTACGTCAGTATATGGAACATGAAAAAGCGTTATTGGAAAAGATCACTCAACTCAGAACCCGGGCGACACAAAGAGGTCTTTCTCAGGAAGAAAAAGCAAAAATAGACAAAGAGGTCAGTGATAGTCTCGGTTCACTGATGGTAGCCGTCGAAAACTATCCGGAACTCAAATCAAACGAAAACATCATACAGCTTCAGCAAACTATTACCGATGTCGAAGCCAATATCGCCGCAGCAAGACGCGCCTACAACCAAGCCGTCACAGACTACAACAGCGCACTGGAGATGATCCCTACCAATATCATCGCGAACTTCATGAAACTACGCCCGAAAGCCTTTTTCGAGATAGAAAAATCCCAAAGAGAAAATCACGACCTCAGTAAACTCTTTGCAGGAAACAGCTAAAACATATATCGATGAGAAAAGGAGCATCACCCTTTTCTCACCACCAGCATCGCATCCGCTCCTTTTTGAAAGTGATAGTCACACTCTTGCACCGCTGCATAATAGCCCTCTTTTTGCAATCTCTGCATCACCGGTTTGAGGTGTTGTGATATTTTTCCATCCAGTCCCACCAGCGGAAAGATCCGAACCTCTCTTGATACCCTCAGCATCTCCAAAATAGCCGTTTCATGAAACGCTCTGTCCAGATGCTCACTGTATAAAAAGAGAAAGTGCGAGCTAAGTGCCAGATCAAAACGCTCCTCTTCAAACGGCAGTTTGGGTAAAGAGGCATCAACATAACGTCCCTGCTTTTTACCCTCCTCAAAATCTTTCAAAAAAATCTCCATTGCATCCATCCGAATCCGGTACAACGCCTCCACAGAGGGGATACGCTCCCACAGAAAATCGTCGCACTTTTTTCGCACCTGCGTTATCACCTCATCTGCCACCGCATCGATACGCGCTGCAATCTGTGCTTTGGAAAAGGCATACACCGGATCGATTGACACCACCCTGCCGCCTTGTGCATACACTTCAGAGTTAAAAGAAGCCGGACCATCCCCGCAGCCTAGTATCTTTTTGCCCAAATCCTCTTCAGTTAGCAGAAACATCTCCCTGTACTCGGTCAAGTTACGTCCCCATGGAACGATATTTTCCAATTTCATCAAATACTCCGATAATCTATAAACAAAAGCAGTTTCCCTGCACAAAACACAAAAACATTGATAGTCAGATATCAGCTAAAGAAGAGTAGAGGCGCTTAGCGCCAGGTAAGAGAGAAATATGTGATCATTTTCATCAAGCTGAAAGATAACGCTCAAAAATATCAGCTACAAACGTTTCAAAATCATCCAAGTGCTTTTGCACAATGGCAACAACGATATCAAGATTGAGGTTTTGATAATCATGAACGGCAATGTTACGAAAGCCGACCATCTTTTGCATCTGAAGTGCACTCTTTTGCGAAAGCAAGCCCTCTTTTAATAACAAATCAAACAGTTCACGGCTGGTATTTGGCAATCCCAGCTTTCTGTTTTTGACAATATGCGTCGCGATATCGACAGCAGCCTGAGAAGCACGCTCGAGATTGAGTATCACTGAGTCCTGCTTGGTAAAATTGGTACGAAATGCCGTTTCATCTTCGCCATACTCCTCACGGATACGCTCCAGACACCGTTCAATCGTCGCAATCTTATTGAGTATCACATCAGACATTATGATTTTGCGAAAACCGATTTGCGCTTTTTGATCGCATCGACAATCGGTTTTCGCTCCTCCTGAAAACGAAGATAAAAACTATATGCCAGTGTTTCAAAAGATTCCACCTCATACCCTCCACCGTAAATACGTCTGCCGGTTGAAAGAATCTGATAACGAAATATTGTATTCGTCTCCCGAAGGTCAATCAAATCCACATCAATTTTCAATTCCAAAGCAAGCTCTTGTGCCAGTTCCCAGCGCTGCAGTTTGGTTAGTTTCGCTTCACTCAGATAAGCGATATCGATATCACTTGATGGTGTTACAGTCGTATCATTTTGGCTGCCAAAGAGATAGCATGCCTGTAACGATGGGATATGTTTTTGCAAAAACGCAACAATAACCGCTTCATCTTTGTACATCAGGCTATCTCCTTTTTTCTCAAAATTATACTTAAAATTATTCGCTTTGTAAACAAAGCCCTCCTAACTCTTAGCGCAAATAAGCCCCGCTGTTGATATCGATAGTCGCACCGTTGATATACTCCGGAGCGTCAGTTGCGAGCCAGAAGATCGTTTTGGCAACTTCTTCGGGTGTAGCAAAACGTTTGGCAGTTACGGTTTTCAAAAAGGCTTCTCTTCGCTCCAGGGGTATCGTCTCCAGCATATCGGTTTCAACCGGGCTGGGTGCTACAGCATTGACAATAATCTTTCCGTCAAAGATTTTGGCAAAACTTTTGGTGGCGTTGATCAGTCCCGCTTTGGTGATACCGTACCAGACATCGGGATGTCCGATTTGCCCTGCGATAGAGGCATTGTTCACGATACGCTTCACACCTTTTCTCGCACAGGCTTCTATCAGTTTCACAGGTGCTTTGAGATTGAGAGCGAGCATGCTTTCTACTTTATCATCAGGATAGGCATCAAATGACAAAGAGTACATCACACCGGCATTGTTAATCAATACATCGATATCAGGTAATGTTTCTATAAGTGCAGCTATTCCGTCAACATCTGTCAAATCAAAACAAACACGCTCTACACTCTCTTTAAAAATAAATCCTTCAAAATCCCTGGCAATAACCACAACTTCATCACCGTTATCAAGAAACATTTTCGTCAATGCCAAACCAATACCTTTATTGCCACCAGTGATCAATACCCTCATAAACACTCCTTTTTATGCTCT
>Ga0256843_1000538_pt1 | contig 32261 bp, 26 predicted proteins | sample AlvinellametaG_FD_191572 | JGI IMG/M metagenome (GOLD analysis project Ga0256843, IMG submission 191572) | Pompeii worm associated microbial communities from hydrothermal vent at the East Pacific Rise, Pacific Ocean - Alvinella | ecosystem: Host-associated > Annelida > Integument > Unclassified ...
TCAAAACACATTCCCTTTATCCCTTGGACACTTAATAAAATTTATAATCGTCCAGGAAGTGGTAACTGGATTATAACAAGATGAGATCAATATTTACCCAAATATCCTCATCTTTTTTCTTGTCTAAATTTTTACAAATAAAAAGACTAGATTTAAATCTAGTCTTTTATTTTAAATAAAACTTTATATCAATGTCATGTATATTTATGTAAAAACTGTATTTTTTCATCAGTTGTTTTTATTTTTTTTAAATATGGTTTAAATTGCAATAAATAATTATAATTTTTTTGATTTACTCCATTTTTAGAAAACAACTCTAATATAGCTTTATAACAATTAATTTGTTTATTTCATCTTGAATATATTTTTCAATTTTTTAAATAAGAATCATAATTAACTCATGCTAAACTTGTAAAAATATTTATATTTTTTTGTTTTTTATAATTCTCTAATCACATTCTTAAACAAATACTATCTGTTTCTATTAACTCTAATTTATCAGAAGTAAAAGTTTTTAATAGTTTTTCATACCTTTTAGTTAAATCATGTCTTGGATCTTTATCAATAGTTGCTGCATTTAAATCAACTAGTAAATAATCTAAGCCAAACTTTTTCATTCTTTCTACTGTAATATCTAAATTTTTATCATAAAAATATTTTACAAAGTTAGTAATTAAAGAATCTTCATAAAGTCTTTTATTATTTTCTGAAATATGATATTTTAAGAATGTTCAAATTCTATATATTCATGAATCATTTTTATATAATTCAGAAGGATTTGAAATTCCTGAATAAATATTTTGTAAAGATTTATAAGTTGACTTTTTGGTATTAAAATCAATATTTTTATTTTTTGATATTTCTTTTAAAAATCAAACTACATTTTCAATATTCTTTCATATATTCTTCTTATTTTGTTCAAAGATATTTTTTAAATTAATTCAAACTAATGAGTCTTCTATAAATTTATCTTTTTTATCATCAGAAATATTCAAATTAAATAATATATTTAAATACTCTTTATGATACAAAAATGGTGCTTCAGCTATAGTTATTTGTCATTGTTTATATGCTTTATAACCAGCATTTTTTAAATTATTAAAAGCATGAGGAAATACATTTAAAAATATATAAACACAAATAATAGTTAAAAATATTAATGTTCCAAAAAATTTAGTTTGTTTTTCTTCTTCACTATCTTTTATATCATATGAACCTAAATAATAAGCTCAAAATATAATTAATAAAATAAAATTAAAATACATTACAATTCAATACCAAACAATTCAAAAAGCTGATATTGTCCATAAAAATGTATAAAAAATTGTAAATATTAAATTTATCTTAAATAATTTTTCTAAATCTTGTTTTTGTATAGTTGGAATTAAAAGCACAAGTGGCAATAAAAATAATAACAGAATTATAATATATCAATAAGGTAATTCAAAACCAGACAAAAATTGTGTAATTAATATATTTGTTTGAGGCATTATAAATAACAATACTTCAAAGAATAATAATGCATAAATTCAAAGAGAAAAATAGTTTTTTCTAAAAGGTAGAAATAAAAGTAAAGCTGGCAATAAAGCTAGAAATAAAAATCATATATCTGTAAATTCTCAACCTTGATTTTTTTGCATAGTTAAATTCCAAGGCATTTTAATATAATTATTAATTCCCTTTTCATAACCAAAATATCTTCAATAATCTTCATTTGTAGTTGTTCAAGAAGAATTAATTCATTTTAATAATTCAGATTTATTTTCTTTCTCTTCTAATTCTTTTTCTCAATAAATTTTAGGGTAATCCACAACAAATTTTTCTGCTTTTCAAGAAATAATTTCATTTAAACCTATTTTTCAAGCTTGATTAATATTATTAATTGCCCAAGGAGAGACTGCTATAAATATTCAAATAATTAATGCTAATATTCTTGGAGTAAATCTTCTAAATCTTTTTTTAGTTTTAACTCTAGCTGTTATTAAAAATGTAATTCAAATTATAGCTGATATCAAACTAAATTGAATTTTAAATTCATCATCAAAATTAGTAACTACATTCATTTTTGACCATAAATTTCATCCAGTAAATATTGCAAAATATAATCCTAAATATCATAAAAAACCTAATAATCAAAGTCTTGAAAAAAATAAAATTCAAATAACAGCAGATATTAGTAAAAGTGATGTAAATTTAATTGTAAAAGCAAAACCCAACAATAATCAAATAATTAAAAATAGTTTTAAAATTTCTTTTTTAGAAAGTTTATTTTTTTTATAACCATTATAAAATTCAAAAAGCATATATAATGCTGTAATACTTATAAAAAATAAACCAGCATCCAGCTTCATATCTTTTGCTTGTTGAAAAACAATCATTGGCATTGATATAAAAAGGGTTGAAGCTAATAATCCCAAGTTGATAAAAGTTTTTTTATGATTTTTAAAAATTTCAGTAACTATTAATGTAATAATTATAACTGAAACAAAACCTCAAACATTATTTAAGAAAAAAGCTAAAGTTGGATTCTCAAACATATAACCAATTCAAGTAAAAGTTTGCCAACTCATCATTGAACCTAAAAAACCTACACTTCCATCACTTGCCATTAAATGTGGATAATTCATATAAGCTCATAGATCATCCCAACCAATTGGGAAAGGCCTAAAAATTGATATTAAATTAACTGATAATAAAAGCGTAATCACTATAAAGAAAAATTCTGTAGATAGTAATTTTGGATTAAATTTTTCTAGTAATTTATCAGAATAAATATTATGATTTGTACATTTAATTTCATAATTAAATGTGCCTTTAATATTTTTAATAAGTTCTTTATATCATAAAATAGAGAATATAATTAATATTCAAAAAACTGAATATAAATTATAAAAACCTAATATTCAAATTACTGTTAAAGTAAATATAAACAAAAATATTCAAAAAGATATTCAAGTTATTAATTTATAATTAGCAGATTTTTCAATATATTTTGATAAAATATTTTTTAAACTAAATTGTCCAAAAGAAGTTGATATATATAAAATCAATAATGGTAAAAAAGAATATCAAATAATTTTAAATAACAATCAAATTCAATCCCCTAAAGCCATTCAAAAATTTTCTCCACTATATGAAAAAAATAAAATTGATAATAAAAGTAGATGTAAAATAAAATATGTAAATATTTTAAATGGAGTAAAAATTACTTTATCTGTCAAAGAAGTAATTTGAAAGAATTTATAAATACCATAAAAAATAAACATTGAAATTAAATATGGTGTATATCAATCAAAGTTTTCAATATGAGCATTGTTTTGATAATAATAAAATATAATTAATGCTGAAAAAATCAACATAACCCATATTTTTAATAAATAGCTAATCATTTTATTTTTTTAAGAAATAATTTAAAGGAATTTTAACATTTAATAACTCTTTCTGCATCTTACTCTTTTCAAGAGCAAGAAAGCTACACTGTACCTATTTTCAAAATAATTAGTACACTTTGCTCTTGTAAAGAGTAAATGTCCAATAGGACAAAAGAGTTATTAAAGTAAATCCATAACTTTCCCTAAATTTTATCTTTTTAACATAAAAGTAAAGAAAAAATTTGAAATTACGTTAAAAAGAATAAACTAATAGCATTAAATTTTAATTATAAATAATTATGGACTATTTTAAAGAAAGTTTGAAATTACATGAAAAAATAAAAGGTAAAATATCTACTGAACTAAAACTAGAGTTAAATACTAAAGATGATTTAAGTCTAGCATATACTCCATGAGTAGCAGAACCTTGTAGAGAAATTGCAAAAGATGCTGAAAATGCTTATAAATATACATTAAAAGAAAATACTGTTGCAGTAATTTCAGATTGAAGTGCTGTTTTATGACTTTGAAATATTTGAGGTCTAGCATGACTTCCAGTCATGGAATGAAAATGTGCTTTATTTAAAGAATTTGCATGAGTAAATGCCTTTCCAATAGTATTAGATACACAAGATACAGAAGAAATAATTAAAACAATAAAGAATATATCAATAACTTTTGGTTGAATTAACTTAGAAGATTTTTCTGCTCCAAGATGTTTTGAAATAGAATATAGATTAAAAGAAGAATTAAATATACCAGTTTTTCATGATGATCAACATTGAACAGCCATAGTTGTTTTAGCATGATTAATTAATGCATTAAAAATTACTTGAAAAAATAAAGAAGAAATAAAAGTGGTAGTAAATGGCCTTTGAGCAGCAGGAACAGCCATTATTAAATTATTAAAGTTATATTGAGTTTGAGATATAATAGTTTGTGACAGTAGATGAATTGTAAGTTCAACAAGAGATAATTTAAATTCTCAAAAACAAGAAATTTTAAAAATTACAAATAAAAATGATATTTCTGGTTCATTAAAAGAAGCAATAGTTTGAACTGATGTTTTTGTATGAGTATCAGTTGCTTGAGCATTAACTTGAGATATGGTAAAAACTATGAATTCTGATTCTATGATTTTTGCAATGGCAAATCCAACTCCTGAAATTATGCCAGATGTTGCTAAAAAAGCTTGAGCTAGAATTATAGCAACAGGAAGATCAGATTTTCCTAATCAATTGAATAATGTTTTAGTTTTTCCATGAATTTTTAAATGAGCATTAGAAAATAAAGTTGTAAAAATTACTGATGAACATAAAATTGCTGCTGCTAAAGCTTTAGCTAATTATGTAGAAAATCCAACAGAAAATATGATTATTCCAAGTCCACTAGATAAAAATGTGGCTGATGTAATTGCAGGGGTTATAAAGTAGAAAGGAAAACTTATTATAATCTCTCAGTCCGTTGGACAGCTCTCTTTTATTCAAAAGAGAGCAAAATAATTTAACTAAAACTTATATTTCACCTTCCTTTAGTATTAAAGGAAGTACCCGAAGGGGGATGGATTATATCTTATTACTCCTATTAAATGATAGAAAAACATAAAACATTATCTGAAACATTCTTAAAAAAAGGTTTTTGGTTATACCTTTTTTCTTTTATCATTGCTCCAATTTGATATATAATAAAAATTACAATTACTTGAAATATCACTGTTGAAGAAGTTTGAATTCTATATGCAATAATTAGTTTTGTATGATTACTTTCAAGTTTTAATGATTTTTGAATGACTGAAAGTCTTAACTATTTTCTTCCTAAATATATAGAAGAGAAAAATTATTCAAAAGTCAAAACTTTAATTGCCTATGCATTTATAACTCAAATGACTACTTGAGTTATTATTTCATTATTTCTATTCTTTTGAGCAGATTACTTAGCTATACATCATTTTCATTCTGAAAAAGCTACTGAAATTCTAAAAATCTTCTGTCTATATTTTTTATGAATAAATATTTTTCAGGTTTTCAATAGTTTTTTTCTGATTGTACAAAATACTTTTTACAATAAAATAACAGAATTTGCTAGAATGAGTTTTATACTAATATCTGTATTATTAACTAGTTACTTAAATATATGAAATATTGTTAATTTTGCATTTATTTGGATGGCATGATTATATTTTTGAATTACAATTGTACTTTTTTTATTTTATACAAGATATTACAAAAAATATTTAGCTTGAATAAATTACTCTTTTTCTAAAAAATTATTTAAAAAAATTTTTAACTATGCTATAATAGTATTTATAGCAGCTCAAGCAAGTTCTATTTTAAGTCAAATGGATATGCAAATGATAGTTTCCTTTCTAGGTTCTAAAGAAGCTTGATACTATACTGCTTATTTAAGTATAATATCTATTCCTGTAATGTTAATTTGACCAATATTTTGATTATTATTTCCACTTTTTTCTCAATTAAATGCACAAAAAAATTATAAAAAAATAAAATTAGTAAAACAAATAATGCAAAAAAATTTTATTTGAGTAGCTATTGCATTTAATATTCTATTTTTTATTTTTGCTAAAAATATAGTATATATATTATTTTGACAAAATTATATAAAATCATGAATAATATTACAATATTCTATTTTATTTCTTATTTTTAATTTTTTACTACAAATAAATTTTAGTATATTAGCAAGTATTTGAAAAATAAAAGAAAGATTAAAAATTATTGTTTTTGCACTAATATTTAATGCAATTGCAAATATTATTTTAATTAATAGCATTTGAGTAGAATGAGCAGCTTTAGCTACTTGAATGTGATGGTTTTTAATTTGGCTATTATCTGAAATAAAATTATGAAAAAAATTTATTTCAAAATTTAATTATAGTTTTTTTAGTAAAAATATTTTAATATTATGATTTTTATGATTTTTATCTCATAAATTTTTAATTCCATTATTTGAATGAATTTCAAGATGAAAAAGTTTTTGGTTATTTGTTTTTATATCTATAATATGGTTTATAATATTTTGATTAATAAATTATAAAGATTTTAAAAATTTTATTTGAGAAATAAAAAAATTAAAAAAATGAAATTAATAATACAAATTCCCTGCTATAATGAAGAGGAAACACTTTTATCAGTTTTGAAAGAATTACCTTCAGAGATAAAATGAATTTCTAAAATAGAAACTCAAATTATTGATGATGGAAGCTCTGATCAAACTATAAAAGTTGCTTCTGATTTTTGAGTTGATTATATTTTGAAACATAAAATAAATTCTTGACTTGGAAATGCTTTTAGAACAGGAGTTGATAATGCCCTGCAAAATTGAGCAGATATTTTAGTAAATACTGACTGAGATAATCAATATCCTTGAAAATATATAGCTGATTTAGTTCAACCAATAATTAAGGAAAAAGCTGACATTGTAATGTGAAATAGACAAACTTCTAAAATAGCCCATTTTTCAATAATTAAAAAATTTTTTCAATGGTTTGGTAGTTTTATGGTAAGATTTTTATCTTGAACAAAAGTGCCAGATTCAGTTAGTGGATTTAGAGCTTATTCCAAAGAAGCATTATTAAAACTAAATGTAACTTCTGATTTTTCTTATGCAGTAGATACATTAGTTCAAGCTGGTAGTAAAAAATTGAAAATAGTAGATGTTTTAATTACTACAAATAAACCAACTAGACCATCTAGACTTTTCAAAAATATTTTTGATCATATGAACAAAACTGCTCAAATTTTACTGAGAGTTTATGCTATGTACAATCCACTTAGAATATTTTTTAGTTTATGAACAATATTTTTAATTTTAGGTTCAATTTGAATTGGAAGATTTTTATATTATTATTTTACAATAGATTGAAATACTGGTAAAATTCAATCTTTAGTAATATCTTGAGTTTTAATAATTGTTGCAATTCAATTTTATGCAATGTGAATTATTTGAGATTTAATAGCCAAAAATAGAAAATTAATTGAAGATGATTTATATTTGAGTAAGAAGAAATATTATAAAAAATAATTTTTAACATAAAAATTATTTTTTTATTGTTATTTATTTTTTTGTAAATATAATTTTTAAAATTAAACTTTTAATAAAAAAATATGAAAATTTGAGTTATTTGAACAGGTTATGTATGACTTATACAAGCTACTTGATTAGCTAAAATTGGTTTTGAAGTTACAGCTATTGATATTTTTCAAGAAAAAATTGATATGCTAAATAAAGGAATTCCTACAATATATGAAAATTGATTAGAAGATTTACTAAAAGAAACTTATAAAAATATTAATTTTAGTACTGATATTTCAAAAATATCTTGATCAGATGTAATTTTTTTATGTGTTTGAACTCCTCAAGATGATGAATGAAAAACTAACTTAACTTACTTAGAACAAGCTACAAAAGATTTAAAAAATATAATGAAATGAAATGAAATTATAATTATAAAATCTACTGTACCAGTTTGAACAAATAAAAAAATTTCACAAATTTTAGATAATAAACATTCAATTGTTAGTAATCCAGAATTTTTAAGAGAATGACTTGCTATAGAAGATTTTTTCAATCCTGATAGAATTGTTTTAGGTTTTAAAAATAATGAAAAACAAGAAACAATAGAAAAAGTAGAAAATATTTATTCTTTTTTTAAAGAAAAAAATATAGAAATAGTTAAAACAAATTGGGAAACAGCTGAATTAATAAAATATTCTGCAAATTCATTTTTAGCTACTAAAATTAGTTTTATAAATGAAATATCAAAAATTGCTGATAAAACTTGAGCAAACATAAAAGATGTTTCAAAAGCAATTTGACTTGATCCAAGAATTTGAGATAAATTTCTTAATGCTTGAATTGGTTATGGATGAAGTTGTTTTCCAAAAGATGTAAAATCTTTAATTCATCAATTTAAGGAAAATAATCTAAATTGAGAAATTATAGAAGCAGTTGATAAAGTTAATTCAGAACAAGTTGAATATTTTATAGAAAAAATTTTAAATAAATATAATTGAAATATTTCAGGAAAAACTTTCTGAATAGCTTGAATTGCCTTCAAACCTGATACAGATGATTTAAGAGAATCAAGAGCATTAGTAATAATTGAAAAACTTCTTGATGCTTGAGCTCATCTAAAAGTTTTTGATTATAACAAAAAAGCAAGAGAAAACTTTGAAAAATATAGTTATAGTTTAACAACTTGAATTAAAAATTTTATACCTCTTGAAATAAAAGATTCTTTTGAGAAAGTAGTTGAAAATATAGATAGTTTAATAATTGCTATTGAAGATAAAAGAATTTTAGAAGAAGATTTTTCTAAACTAAATTTAAAAGATAATATTATTTTTGACTGAAAGAATTTACTAGACAAAGAAAAAATTCAAAAAAATAATATAGAATATATTTGAATTTGATAGATCTCTCCCCAGCCCTCTCCTTTGGAGGAGAGGGAGTTATTTATATAATATTTTTTTATGGAAACAATATTAATAACATGAACAAGCTGATTTATAGGCTTTCATTTAGCTAAAAGACTTTTAGAGCAGTGAAATACAAAAATTATATGATTTGATTCAGAAAATGATTATTATGATGTAATTTTAAAACTAGCTAGAAGAAAACAATTATTAAAATTTGAAAATTTCACTTTTTATAAAGGAAATTTAGAAAATCTAGTTGATTTGCAAAAAGTTTTTAAAGAAAATAAAATAGACAAAGTCTGTAATCTAGCAGCTCAAGCATGAGTTAGATATTCTATAGAAAATCCTAGTACTTATATAGAATCAAATTTAACTTGATTTGGAAATATTATAGAGCTAGCAAAAAATCATAAAGTTAAAAATTTTGTTTATGCTTCTAGTTCTTCAGTATATGGTGCAAATAAAAAACAACCTTTTTCAGTAGAAGATAGAGTTGATAATCCAGTTAGTCTTTATGCAGCTACTAAAAAATCAAATGAACTTATAGCACATTCTTATTCTCATATTTTTGATTTACCTACTACTTGACTTAGATTTTTTACAGTTCAATGACCTTATGGTAGACCTGATATGGCATATTTTAAATTTACAAAAAAGATTTTTGAAGATGACCCAATAGATATTTACAATCATGGTAAAATGCAAAGAGATTTTACTGATATAGATGATATAGTTGAGTGAGTTATAAAAAGTTTAAACCATATTGCAAAATATGAAATTTTTAATCTTTGAAATGATACTCCAACAGCTTTGGAGGATATGATAAGCTTGCTTGAAAAATATATTTGAATAAAAGCTAAAAGAAATTATATCTGAATGCAGGACTGAGATGTGAAGTCTACTTGGGCAGATATAGAACATACAAAAGAAGTTTTATGATGGCAACCAAAAATTAAAATAGAAGATACTATCAAAAAATTTGTTGATTGGTATAGAGAGTTTTATAATGTAAAATAAATTATGGAATATATATTTAGATTAGATGATATTACACCAAAAGCTAATTGGAAGAATATAGAAAAAATTGAAAAAATTTTTGATAAATATTGAAGTAAACCAATTATTTGAGTAGTTCCAAATAATAAAGATCCATATTTAAATAGATTTAAAGAAAATAATGATTTTTGGGAAAAAATAAAAAAATTAGAAAAAAAATGATGGATTATAGCTCAACACTGATATGAACATATAGACATTACATCAGAATCTGGTATTTTATGAATAAATAATAGAAGTGAATTTGTATGATTATCATTTAAAAAACAATTAGATAGGTTACAAAAATGAAAAAATATTTTAGAAAATAAACTTTGAATAAAAATAAAATGGTTTATGGCTCCAGATCATAGTTTTGATAAAAATACCATTAAAGCATTAAAAAAGTTAAATTTTGAATATATTACAGATTGACTTGCATTATATCCTTTTACCTTTTTTTGATTAAAATTTTTACCACAACAATTATGGTCTTTTAGAAATAATCTTTATTGAATAAAATCTTGATATGCTACTATATGTTTGCATTTAGATGAAATTAATTCTAATGATGAAAAGTTTTTTGGAAAAGTAGAAAATTTTATAAGAAAAAATAAAGAAAATATTTTATCTTGAAATCAAATTGAAAAACTTAATTATAAAAAAAAATATAAAAAAAATATTATAAATTTTTTATTTAAAATTTATATAAAAATCTTATTAAATTGATTAAAATTAATAAAAAAATTAAAATGATTAAAATAAAGTGAAAATATTATTGATTAATTCCATTTACAGAAATTTGGTTTGCTAATAAAAAAGAAATTAATCAAATTTATAATAAAAAATGAAATCTATTTTTTTATCAATCAGAAAAAATAGAAAATTATAAAGAATCAGATTTAGAAGAAAAAAAATTTAATACTTGAATAATAGATTTAAGCCAAGAAATAAATAATATTTTTAAAAATTTTTCTCAAACAATAAGAAATGAAATAAAAAAAATTTGAAAAATTTTAAATCAAGAAAATTTATATTGATTAGAAGAAAAAAAATATAATTTAACAATTGAAAATTTAGAAAAATCTAAAAAAAATTTAATTAATTTTATTAGTTTTTATAATAATTTTGCAAAAATAAAAAAAATACCTCAATTAAAATATTGAATTTTAAAAAAATATTTAAATAATTTTGATATATTAAAATTAACTTTTGATTCTGATATAATTATTTATCATATATATTTAAATGACAATCAGAAAAAAATATCTAGATTAATGTATTCTTGCTCTATTCCAGATAATAACAATAAAAAAATAACTTGATGGTTAAATAATTATTTTCATTATAAAGATTTAGAATATTATAAAAATTTGTGATATAAAATATATGATTTTTGAGGATTATTTTTAGCTAAACCTTGAAATGATAAAAATCTAAAACAGCAAGTAAATATTACAAATTATAAATTAAAATTTAAACCAGAAATAATAACTCAATATCATTATTTTAAAAAATCTAAACTATATGATTTTTTAAAAAATATTTATCTAAAAATTTTTAAATAAAAATGAGTCAAAAAATAAAATTAAATGAAAATAAAATTTGTGAAGTAGCTTTAAATTTATTTAAAGAATTAAATAAAAACAATATAAATTATTGTCATTTTAAAAGTAATGCACATATTGATGATTCTATTTATTGAGAAACTGATTTTGATATTATAGTAGATGAAGAAAATTTTAATAAATTTAAAGATATTATTAAATTATTTAAATTTAAAGAAGTTATCTCTCAACCATGAAGTAAATATAAAAATGTTTATGATTTTGTTTGATTAGATGAAAAAACTTGAAAAATTATTCATTTACATACTCACTTAAAAATAGTAACAGGAACAAAATTTGTAAAAGAATATATAATCCCATTTTGAAAACTTTTTTTAAATAAAAATTATCAGACTAATATTTTTGATATAAAAGTTCCTAAAAAAGAATTAGAATTCTTATTATTAATTTTTAGAATTTGATTAAAAACTTCAAACAAACAAATTAATAAAAATATTCTTCCTGAAAATATAGAAGAAGAAATTTTATACTTAAAAGATTTAAACAAAGAGATTTTATATAAATTAATTAAAAAAAATATTTCTGTAAATAATCAAGATTTTATAAAAAAAATAAGTAATAATATTTTAAATTGAAAAATAATTTGAAGTGATTTAAAAAAATTAAAAAAAATTATAAAAAAGGAATTAAAAAATTATAAAACAACAAATTTTATCTTTTTAAAGAAATTTTTTTATAAATATTATGAAATTTTTAGAGCAATAAATTTTAGAATATTAAAAAGATATTCTCATCATAAAAAAAATTTTAAAAACTGATGATTTTCAGTAACTATCTTATGACCTGATTGAGCTTGAAAATCAACTATAATAAAACAACTTCAAAAAGATTTTTTATATAAAATAAATACCCAAACTTTTTATTTATGAACTTGAGATTGAGAAAAAAATATTTCTCTTCTTCTTTTTCAAAAGTTATTAAAATTTGCTTGAATATGACAAAAAGAAAATAATTGAAAAAATAAAAAAGATAATAATATTAATAATGAAGTAAAAAGTAAATGACTAATTTATGATACAATTGCTTGATTTTATTATTATTTAATATCTAAAGATAAAAAGGATAAAATAAAAAATATATTAAATCATAAAAGACATTGAGTTCTATGTTTAATTGATAGATTCCCTCAAGAACAATTTTGTTGAATAAATGATTGAATTTCTTGTTTTAATAAAAATAAAATTAAAACAAAATGATTTTTATCTAAATATTTTTTTAAAAAAGAAAAACAAAATTATAATTTTTGTTTACAAAATCAACAAGATTTAATAATAAAATTAAAAATTGACTCAAAAACAGCTTATAATAGAAAAAAAGATTATGATAAATCACATAATTTAAAAAATATTGAAGAAAAAATCAAAATAATTGAAAATTTGAAATTTAATACAGAAACTATAGAAATAGATGCTAAATTACCACTAAAAAAAGTTATTTTAAATATAAAAAATCAAATATGGAAAAGACTATAACTGAACTATATTGATTACCTTGAACCTGAAAAACAACTTATATAAAAAATAATTATAAAAATAATTTAACTAATTTTAATTTTATTTTTTTAGATAAGCAAAAATCTATTAGGTATTTTAATTATCTAATAGTTTTATTTAGATATGTAAAACTTAATTATTATTTAATAAAGTTTATTATTCAAAATAAAAGTAATAATAAAAAAAAAGATTTTATTTCTATTTTTTCTTGGTTAAAAATTTTATCAATTTATAATATTTTTCTAAATAAAAAAGAAGAAAAAAAACTTTATATGGATCAATGATTGATACAAATTTTATTTTCAATATTAACTAATAGTAAAAATATTAATTTTAATCAAAAAAATATTTTTAAAATATTAACAATTATAAATAAAAATTTTAATATAAATTTTATATTTTGTAAAGTGAATGAAGATGAAAATAAAAAAAGATTAAAATGAAGAAAAACTAATTTTAGTCAATTTGATAAAATTAAAAGTAATGAAAAAAAATTAACTTATTTTATAAAAAAATGAGAAAAAATTTTTAAATTACTAAATAAAAATATAAATAAATTAAATATTAAAAAAGATGAATTAAACTTATAATTCATCTTTTATTTTTTTATAAAATTTTTTTACATCATATTGTTTTGATTTTGTTAAAGATTTTTCCTTTAATTTTAAATATAATTTTTTATCTTCTGAAATTAATTTCATAGCTTTATATAACTTTTTATAATCATCTAATTTTACTAGAATTCAATTATCTCAAATATAAATATCATCTATTTGTAAATTTTTATTTTTTTCATAATCATCAAATAATAATTCTTTACTTCAAGTTTCAAAAGCTGAACAAATTACTGGTAATCAGATTCACATAGCTTCAAGTAAAGCTACAGGAAATCATTCCCATAAACTATTTAAAATAAAACAATGACTTTTATTTAAAAATTTAAATACATTTTCTTGAATTCATAAAAAATAAATATTTTTATTTTCTCACACTTCTTTTTTTAACTGTTCTTCATATTTACTTTCTCATTTTCAAATAAAAATTAATTGAATATTATTATTTTCTAAATTTAATTTTTTAAAAGCTCTAATAATTCATAATTGATTTTTTAATGGAACTAATCTTGCAATATTTATAAAATTAAATTTTCAGTTATTAAATATTTTTTCATATTTTTCTTCTATTTTTTTTGTTTTTAAAAAACTAATTCTATCTATATCAATAAAAGTTTCTACAACTTTTATTATATTTTTATTTATTCTAAAATTTTCTATCAAAATATTTTTAATTCATAAACTATCTACAAATAATTTATCTAAATAATTATAAAGTTTTTTCAAAATTATTTGATATTTAGGTCAAATTTTTTCAGGATTAGTATGAATTTGTCATATTATTTTTACTTTATTTCAAAAAACTTTTTTTGATAAAATAGATGCAAAATTAGAAAATTCTGCATGAGACCAAATAATATCTATTTTTCTATTTTTAGAAATAGTTTTTATTTTTTTAGCAAAATAAAATAATTTAAAAACTTCTAAAAAAATATTTTTTTTATTAGGAAAAATATTATCACTTATAGAAATAAATTCTATATTTTTTAGTAAATCAGATAATTTTTCATTCTCTTTTTCTTTATAAAAACTTAAAAAAATAATTTTATAATCTTTTGCTAAAAATGGAATAATAACTTTTAAAATTCAATTTATTCATCAATAAGATTTAAAATCTTCCTTTATTATTAATAAAGTTTTCATTTTTATTTAATTAATTCTAAATATCTTTCTCACACTTTTTCTAAAGAATAATCATTAATTCTATCTAAAGATTTTATGGAATATTTTTTTAATTCTTCTCTATTAGAAAGTAAATCAAACATAGCTTTTGTTAACATTTCTTTATTAAAGTTTTCAACTAAAATTCAAAATTCCAATTTTTTTATTCATTTTATAGAATCAAAGTCAGAATAATTATTAAATTTTTTTTCTCTAGAAGACAGAACTTCTTTAGGTCAAGTTGGACAATCAACAGAAATAATAGGTAATCAAACTGACATAGCATCTAAAACAGCATTTGGTAATCATTCATACCTACTTGATAAAACAAAACAATCACTTTTATCTAAAAAATTAAAAGGGTTATCTTGAAATCAAGTTAAATATATATCACTATCATTTTTTACTTTTTTACTTAATTCTTCAAATCTTTCTTTTTCTCATCATCAAATAATAAATAATTGAATTTTATTTTTAAATTCTGGATACTTTTCTTTTAAGCACAAAAAACTATCAATTAAAAGTTCATGATTTTTTTGATTTGTTAATCTTCACACATTTATAAAAGTAAATTTTCAATTGTTTAAAATTTTTTCATATTTTTCTTCCAACTTTTCTTCTTTTAATTTTTTTATTAAATTTAAATCAATAGGATTTTTAAAAACTTCTATTTTTTCTTTTTTTACTCAATATTTTTTTATTAAATCTAATCTTGTTTTAGCTGATAAAACAATTATTTTATCTGTAAATCTATATAAATAATTAAATAAATTATCAAATTTAGAAAAATAATTTATATCAACTGTTTTTTGAGTTATTATTTGAGCTTTATTTTTAAATAAAATCTTACTTAAAATAGCAGGTAAATTTGCCTTCTCTCAAAAAGAAAAAATTGTATTAATATTATTTTGTCTAGTATATTTCTTAAAAAAATATGCTCTAGAAAAAAGTTTATATAATGCAGCAAAATGATTTAATATTAATTTTTCATTTCTATTAAAATATTTTCAGTAAAATTTATATTTTTCTCAAATTAAATAATATCAAGCAAAGAAATTATTAAATCACTTTCTATCAAAAAATTTAGATAATAAAGATATTTTTCTTCAAACTCCTCATCATTTAGTTAAATCTGTTGTTGTAAATAATATTTTTTTAGACATTTTTTATTTTTTTAAATAATAAAGAATTTAAAGTTTCATTTCATTTCTTTTTTTTATTTATAATTATAGATAAATAAAATAAAATTTTTAACAAAAATTTTTCTAAAAATCTTATTCTAATAAATTTATTAATTAAATATAATCATCAATTTATTAATTGAATATCTTCAATTAATTCAAATCAATTTTTTTTCATTAAATCAATAAATTTTTCTTTATTTCTTTTTAAAATAAACTTATTAATTAGCTTATCATTTCAAAATCACTCAATCATATAAAAATATCAGCCTATATTCAATAATTTATTTGAAGTAATAACTACTTTCTCAAACTCATTTTCTTTTAAAATATGTTGTAAAACTGTTATAGAATATATAAAATCAAATTTTTTATTACTATATTTCTTATAAAAATAAAAAATATCTCAAACTATTAAATTTCTAAAATTATTATTTTCACATAACTCAATATTTTCTTTTAAAATATCAAATCAATATAATTTTTTATATCAATTTTTTTTTATTTCATCTAAAAAAAAACAATATCAACACCCAAAATCAATAATCCTTTTATCATGATCTAACTTTAATTTTAATAAAATTCTTTTTAAAAATAAAAACCTAAAAAATTGACTTATTCTTTCAAAAGAATCATCAACATAATTAACAGTTCAATATTTTTTTATTTTATTTTTCCAATAATTAGACATTTTCTAAAATAGTTATTAAATTATTAATCACATATTGAATATCCTCTTTTTTCATTCCTGGCCAAATTGGTAAACTTATTTCTCTTTCAAATTTATTTATTGCATTTATTATATTTTCAGTTTTATATCATAATTCTTTATATGCTGTTAAAAGTGGAAGAGGTTTAAAATGAACATTAGCTGAAATTCATTTTTCTTCTAGTTTTTCAATTATTTTGTTTCTTTTATCTTTTAATTTTTCATTTAATAATATTGGATACAAATGAAAACTTCATTTGTTTTTTCAAACTATCCATTTAGGTAATTCTAAAATTCATTTTTCTTCTAGTTTTTTTAATCATTCATTATACAAATCATAAATCTCTTCTCTTTGTTCTAAAATATTAGGATATTTTTTTAATTGTTCTATTCAAATAGCAGCTTGAATATCAGTCATATTTGCTTTATATCAAGGAAAAATCACATCATATTCCCAATTTCAATTAGTTTTTGTAAATGCATCTTTTGTTTGTCAATGTAAAGTCCAAAGTTTTATATTCTTATAAATTTCTTCATTAAAATCTTCTCAAAAATTATAAGTAATTGCTCATCATTCAGCTGTTGTTAAATTTTTTACAGCATGAAAACTATAAACTGTAAAATCATTTAATCATTTTGCTCAAATTTTTATTCAATCATATATTCATCAAAAACTATGAGCTGAATCTGAAATCAAAGCTATTTTTCAGATTTTTTTAGCTAATTTGTTTTCTGAATTGAATAAACTTTTTTTACTTTCAATAATTTTATTTATTCAATTATAATCAACTGGATAACCTCAAAAATCTACTGGAATAATTGCTTTTGTATTTTTAGTAATATTTTTTTCTATTTCTTTTAAAGAAATATTAAAGTCTTGTTTATTTATATCAACTATTACTAGTTTTGCTCATACATGCAAAATACTTGAAGCAGTTGCAGTATAGGTATAAGCAGGAATAATAACTTCATCTCAAGTTCAAATTCATAATATTCTCAAAACAGTTTCAAGTCAGGCAGTTGCACTTGAAACTAAATTTACTTTTTCACATCAAATAAAATTACAAATTTTCTCTTCAAACTCTTTATTTTTTGGTCAAGTTGTTATCCATCCAGATTTTAAAACTTCTGTAACAGCTTTTATTTCTTCCTCTCAAATATAAGGAGGACTAAATGGTATTTTCATAATTAATTTTTATGGTTAAATTCAGGAATAATATCCTTTATAATTTTTGATATTTCTTCTTTTTTATATTTATTATTTAGTTTTTCAATATTTTCTAATATAGTTTTATAATTTCATTTATCTTCTGTTATATAAATTTTATCAATTATAGTTTTTTTATCATTATCTTTATCTAAAATTAGTTCTTCAAATAATTTTTCTCATGGTTTTAATCAAATTATTTTTATTCAAATTCATTTTGCATTAGATAATTCTATATATTTTTTAGCTAAATCATATATTTTTATAGGTTCTCACATATCAAGAACAAATATTTTTCAATTTTGCTCTAATGATACACTTGTAATAACCAAATTAACTGCTTCTTCAATAGACATAAAATATCTAATTATATTTTTATCTGTTACAGTAATATCTTTTCAAGATTTTATTTGCTCTTCAAATATAGTTAAAACACTTCAACTACTTCCTAAAACATTACCAAATCTAACTGCAGATAATTTTGTTTGCTTTTGTATTTCAGAATAATATTGAATTAATAATTCTCAAATTCTTTTTGATGCTCACATTATATTTGTAGGATTTACAGCTTTATCTGTTGAAATTTGACAAAAATTTTTAACATTATTTTCTATAGAAACTTCTATTACATTTTTTAATCAAATTATATCTGTTTTTATTGCTTCATCTGGATTTAATTCCATTTGATAAACATGTTTATAAGCTGCTGCATTAAACACAATTTCAGGAGAATATTTTTCAAAAATATAATTTAATCATTCTTTATCTCTTATTGATTTTATATGAAAAAATAATTTATCTTTGTATTGATTTCATTCTCAAGTTAATAATCAATATTTTTTCATTTGATTAAAAATTCAAATTTCACTATGATCAATTCAAATAACTTTTTTAGCTCAATAATATAAACATTGTTTTACTAATTCTGATCAAATTGTTCAAGCTGCTCAAGTAATTAAAATAGTTTTTCATTTTAGAAATTCTATATTTCTGTCAATATTTGTTTTTCTAATTGGTCTAAATAATAAATCTTCAAATTTTACATCTCTTATATAATCTGTTTTTACTTCTCAATTTATGACATCTAAAATTGATGGAATAATTTTAAACTCAATATTATTTTTCTTTGAAAATTTTATTAAATTATCTAAAATATCTTTATTTTCTAGAGAAGGAATTGCAAAATAAATTTTATCTAATTTTTCTTTATTACAAAAATTTAAACAATCATTAGTTTTTCATAAAATTTTTTCTCATTTTTGAAAATCATCAAAAAAACCAATTACATTTTCTTTATCTTTAATAAGATTATATAATTGTATTCCTGCTTCTCATGCTCAGATAATTATTACTTTTTTCATTTTTTAGCTTTCAATTAATTTAATAAATTGTTGTATTATTCTTTCTATATCATATTTTTTTGAATTTTCAACATTCAATTTTTGATTTTCTTCAAAATATAAATTTTCAATTTTTTTAAACATATCATTTTCTGTCTTACAAATAAATTTTTCAGGAATATTTTCATAAAAAGCTTCAAAATTATTTACAAACATGGGTAGTCAAGCTGATCAAACCTCTAATAAAATAGTTGGAAAAACATCAAGTTCTGTCCAATATAAAAATAAATCATTTTTTTTATACTGACTAAATAATTCTTCTTCATTAATCCATCATAACCAATTAATTTCTAAATTATTAGGTTCTTTTATTTTATTAAAATCTTTTTTTACTTTTTTAAAAATTTCATTATCTGAATTTCAAGCTATATTCCATATTATTTTTTTATCAGGATATTTTTTAGATAGTTTTACTAATATTTTTTTTAAATTAATTACTCATTTTGCTTTATTATAAAACTTAAATCAAGTAATAGTTAAAATATTAATATTTTCTAAATCAATAAAATTTTTACTTTTTAATCTTTCTAGATTAAATTTTCTAATATTTTTATATTTTATAAAATCTATATAATTTGAAATAATTTCTACTTTATATTCATTTTCTTTTAAAACTTTTATTTTTTTAAATAAATATTTATTCATTAATATTATTTTATCTGAAAAAGAAAAATTTTTTTCTGTAAGATATAATAATTTTACTCATAAATTATTTTTTTTTCTCTCTTCTAAATAATTTCAAACTAAAATATAATAAAATTTATTTTTAAAAAATCTAAATAAAAATGGTATAACTGAAAATATAATTATACTTTTATCTTTTAAAAAATGAGCTTTTAACCATCATATTTTAGTATTAATAATTTCTACTACATATCATTTTTTTTCTAAATATTTTGCTATTCCTGAGTAAACAAAAAAAGCACCTCATTTAGTTTCTGGTAAAACAAAAATTATTTTCTTACTTTTCATTAAACAACTTATAATATTTTAAAATATTCTCATTCCAATTAAACTCTTTTTCAAAAACTTTTCTAGCATTTTTTCAAAAAATTTCTTTTTTCTCTTCAAAAATTTCTAATCATTTTTCTAATCATTTTTTAATTTCTTCTAAACTATCATTTTTTAATAAAATTCAATTTTCTAAATTTTTTATTACTTCATTTGCTCATTCATAAGGAGTTGAGATTATAAATTTTTCCAGAGCCATTGCTTGAATCAAAGTTGTAGCTAAGCCTCATCAAGGAGAAGAAGTATGAAAATGAATGTCAAATTCATTTTGTAATTCTATAGCTTCTTTAAATGATTTTCATCAAGTAAAATAAATTTCATTTTCCTTATCTAATTTTTTTAATCTTTCAAAATCTTCTCAATCTCAAACTATAACAATTTGAATTTTTTCTTTTAATTTTTTATCTAAATTATAAAAAGCTTTTATTAATGTATCTATATTTTTCCACTTAAATAATCTTCAAACAAATCAAACAATAATTTTATTTTTTAATTTACTTTTTAAAAAATTACTATTTTCTATTTTAGGTAAATCAAGACCTCTATATATTACTTCTACTTCTCTATCTACAAATTCTTTTTGAATAAAATTTTTACATGCATTACTAACTCAAACTAAAACATCAGCTTTTTTAAAAATCCATTTTCAAATTAGTTTATCATAAATTTTTGCAATTAAATTTTTAAATTTAGAATTTAGTTTTACATAATCACTTCAATGTTCAATATGAATCCACCTTATTTTCCTTTTTATTGCAAATATTCATCAAATAAAGCTTGTTAAAAAAAATCTTGTTCTAGTAATTGCAATATCTATATTTTCTCCTTCTAGATATTTAATTATTAATTTATATTTTTTATTCCAAATTTTATAAATTGGAAAATTATTTATTATTTCCAAACTAGGACAAACTAAATTTTCTACTCAATCTTTTTTATATCAAATAACAGTATTTTTAAAAACTATGTTTTCATTTTTTTCTAACTGTTCTTCTTGATTAAAATCAGTAATAATATTATAAACTTCTCATAAATTATTTTTTTTCCAATATATTCACCATTGTTCAGAATGAGTTTCAAGTCATCATTTATGAGGTGGAAAATATGGCAAAAATTGAACAATATTTATTTTCTTTTTCATTATCTAAAAAATTTACTCCAAATAAACCTAAGTGCTATTTTTATAGCATTACCATTTTTTTGTCATTTTGACAAAGTATATTCACTATATTTTATATCAACTGGAACTTCTTTATATTTTAATTTATTTTTATAAATACTTTCTACAAGTTCTGAAGCATATTCCATTCAATCCATAGAAATGTTAATTTTATCTAAAATATTTAATTTAAAAACTCTATATCAATTATGAGAATCTGTTAAATAAATATTACTAAGTAAAAAAGTAAATATTTTTCATCAAAATAAAATTGTTTTTCTTAATAAAGGAACATTAGTATTCGTTTTTTCTATAAATCTTGAACCTAAAACAATATCTAAATTTTTATCTTTTTCAAATTCCTTAAAAAAATTATCTAAATTATCTAGGGAGTGTTGTCAATCTGCATCAAAAGTTATAATAAATTCTGTTTTTCAAAATCTCTTTAAATATTCTAAACCTGTTTTTAAAGCAGCTCATCATCACCTATTTTTCAAATGATTTATTAATACAATTTTATTTCAAAATTTTTCTAAAATTTGTCTTGAGTTGTCTGTACTTCAATCATTAATAACTAAAATATTTTTATACTTTTTATTTATTATTTCTTCTAAAGTTTTTTCTAAAACTTGTTCTTCATTATAAACCCTAATTAAAAAAACTTCTTTTCATTCTATAAATTTTTTATCACTATTTTCAATAGCTAATTCTCTAATCAATCCAGTTATACTATCCTTATTTTCAACATGTTTAGTTAATAATAATAATACAAAATAAACTAAAAATATTACAGAAGAATAGACTAATAAATCTGCTCATCTTTGTAAACCAAAAAAATGTCAAAAAGTATTTAGTGCATTAGGAAAAAATGTAAAAATCAGAAGTCATCATCACATTCATAAAAAAACCAAAAAATGCAAAGCATTAAACTTTTGCTTTTTAGCTATATCTATAGCAAGAATTAATATTATAATTCCTGATAAAGTAAGAAATATTTGTAGTAAATTCATTTAATAAATTTATTTATTTTTATTAAAATAATTATAATTAAAAAAGAAAAATAATAAAGTATTATTTTTCTTTTTTGTTAAAAAGTTCTTCTATATCTTCCCTAATTTGACTAATTAATTCTAAATCTGTTAATTCAGCAACTTTTAAATCTGGAACACCTGATTGTTTTACTCAATAAACTTCTCAAGGTCATCTTAATTCTAAATCAATTTCTGATAATTCAAAACCATTATTTGTCTTTTCCATTGCTTTTAATCTATCAGTTTTTTGTCATTTTGTTGGAAATAAATAACAATAACTTTGAAACTCTCATCTAGCTACTCTTCACCTTATTTGATGTAATTGAGAAAGACCAAATCTTTCAGCTCATTCAATACAAATAATACTAGCATTTGGAATATCAATTCATACTTCAATAACTGTTGTACTTGATAAAATTTGAATTTTGTTTTCTTTAAAATCTTGCATAACTTTTTCCTTGTCTTTTGCTTTCATTTTTCAATGAACAAGTCAAACATTAAATTCCTGATAAATTGCTTGCAAAGTTTCAAAAGTGTTAAAAGCATTTGCTAAATCCATTTTTTCAGACTCTTCAACCAAAGGAGAAACCCAAAAAACTTGTCTTCATTTTTTTAATTCTGATTCTATAAATAATTCTATTTGTTCTCTCTGAGCTTCATTATGAGCAACTTTTGTAAAAATTTCTTTTCTTCATTTTGGATATTCATTAATTACTGATAAATCCTGATCTCAATAAAGTGTCAAAGCCAAAGTTCTTGGAATTGGAGTAGCAGTCATATTTAAAGAATGTGGAATTAAACCACTTCTATTTCATTCTCATAACTCTAAAGATTGTCTTTGTTTTACTCAAAATCTATGTTGTTCATCAATAATTACTAATCACAAATTATTAAAAATTACATCATCTTGAACAAGAGCATGAGTTCAAATAATAACATCTAAATTTCAAGTTTTTAATTTTTCTTTTATTTCTTTTTTATGTTTAGCAGTAGTACTTCAAACTAATAATTCACTAGATATTCCATATTCAAATAAAAAATTTTGCATAGAATTAAAATGCTGTCTAGCAAGAATTTCAGTTGGAGCCATAATTGAAACTTGAATATTTTCTTTTTTTATTGAATGTATAGTTGTTATTAAAGCAACTATAGTTTTCCCTGTACCAACATCTCACTCTAACAATCTTTGCATTGCATGAGATTTTTCCATATCTTTCAAAATCTGAAAAAGTGCAATTTTTTGATGATTAGTTAAATCAAAAGGTAATTTATCTAAAATTTCTTTTACCAAATCTACATCCATAAGAATAGCAACTGACTTCCCTGCTGATTCTCTAAATTTTTCATATTTTGAAGCAATAGCCTTATAATTTATTTCAAATAATTCTTCATAAGCTAGTCTATGTTTAGCCACTTCAATATCATGAGAACTTTTAGGAAAATGTATTTTGTAAACTGCTTCTGCTTTTGAAATAAAATCATATTTTTTAACAATATTTTCTGGTAATTTTTCAGTAAAATCTCAAATAAAACTTTTTAAAAGTTCAATTTTTCAAGAAATCCATTTACTTGGAATATAATTAATATCAGAATAAATAGAAACAATTTCACCTCCTACTTTTGACAAATCAGTTTCAACATCAGGACTATTAAAAGTTATTTTTCAAAAAGCATATTTAACTTTTCAAGAAACTAAAATTTTCCTTCCTGAAAAAGCTGATAACTGATTTGATAAATATTTTCTATTAAACCAAACAGCCTCACTCATAAAACCATTTTTATCTTCTAATACTGCTTTAGTTAATAATTTATTATTAGCTGTTTTACTAGAGTTAATACTAACTAATTTCACTAAAATAGTATTTTTTTCTTTAATATTTATTAAACTAAAATTGTCCAAAACTTGAGTTCTATCTTCATATTCTCTAGGATAATGATTCAATAAATCTCACACAGTTAAAAAACCTCATTTTTCTAAGGCTTTGATATAATTATCAGTAGTTCTGAGTAATGATTTTGTAAGTTTTTTTGAAAGCATATTTTTAAATATTTATACTAAATTTAGTATACAAAAAAAACCAATTCTTGCAAATTAGTTTTATATATTTTTTATATTTATTTGTTTTTTTTGAAAATATATGATAAAATTATACAATAATATAATAAAAAAATAATTATGGTAAACTGTATTAAAAGTCATTATATAAATACAATCAAAATAAATAAATTTTATACTACAATTGAAGAACTAAAAAATAATATAGAGGATATAATTGATTATAAAGAAGAGACTATTCAGCTATTAACTGAAATGACTAAATATTATTCAAAAATAGAAAGTTCAAAAATATTAAAAATATCAGTAAAAACACTATATAACTATTTAAATTGAAACAGAAAAGAATATAAATTTTTTATAGAAAAAAACAAATCTTTAATAGAAGAAAAAATTAATATAGCAAAATTAGAAATTGAAAAAAATAAAATAACTTCAGAAAAGAAGCTAGAAGATTATAAAGAAATAAATGATATTGATTTTATTGATTTTTTATTCTATAAAATTGAAGAAAAATCAAAAATACCTGAATATATAAAATCAGATATAACAAAATGGATTATAAATAATAATGATATAATTAAATTGTTATGATTAAATTGAAAACATATATATCAAATGTACAGAAAAAGTTGATATATTATTTGAAAAACATTTAACTGGTTAGAAAATGGTAATAATATATTATTAATAAAAAGAAGAAATATAAATGCAAGTCACTATATATCAATAATAAGGGGAAATAATTGGGAAGAAAAACTAAAATTATTATGAAATAATAATTTTTATACAAATACTATAAAAAATAGAAAAATTACAAATAGAATGTTTTGTAAAATCACATCTTGAGAAGAATGGATAGAAAAAATATGGTTTATTCAAAATAATTGACAAAATTTATGAAAATTAGAATTAAATTGAAAAAAATTAACTGAAATAATATCAAAACAAAACTGGAAACAAGAATTAAATAGAATTTTTTCTAAAAATAAGTATAAGATAAAATTTTTAAAATAATTTAAAAAAAAACAGATTAATAAAATAATTTTATAATCTATTTTTTTATACCAAATATCTGAAATACAAAATTCCATAAGCTATCCCTGAATTAATAATTACAAGTGGAACTCAAATCAACAAATATTTTCAGAATTGTACTAAAACTCATGATTTCTCTGCTTGTCATAAAGCAATAACATTACAGGCTGCTCATATTGGAGAACCAGCTCAACCTATTGATGTACAAGAATTAAGCCCCCAAGCAAGTGCCATCCATGCTCATCAAGTAATTAGTCAGCTATTTAAAAAACTTTGTAAAGTTCCTACCATTGCAATATTATATGGCACATTATCTATAAAAACTGATAAAAGTGCTGATCACATTGTGAGCATTAAAAGTAATAAACTTTCACTTCAATTTGTTATATTAACTAGTTGATCTGCTAATAATAAAATAACTCAGTTATATTCTAAAGCTCCTACAACAATAAATAATCCTGCAAAAAAGAAAAGTGTAGCATAATCAACTTTGGTATTTAGAATATTTGAAACATTATGTTTTAAAAATAAAACTGCTAGAAATGCTCAAAAAAGTGTTATACTTCAGTTATCTAATACAATTCAAAATTTATCTTTAATTAGTTCTTTTCATAAAATAATTGCAATAACTAAAAATAAAATAGAAAGTGAAACTACTAATTCTCTTTTATCTTTTAAATATTCAATTGGTTTTACTCAATTTAGATATTCTAAATCTGGCTTATATTTAAATTCTTTTCTGAAAACTAAATATAAATATAAACTTGATGAAATAGTTACTAAAAACATTATTAATCAAGTATTACTAATTACATCCCAAAAACTAAGTCAAAGAGTTGTTGCTTGATAATAAGTTGTTGGATCTGAAATTGGTGTAACAGCTCAACCTAAATTAGCAAAAGTAATTATTCAAATAATATAAGGTAGTGTTGGAATATCTAATTTTCTTGTGATTAAAATTACTATTGGAGCCAAAATAATAATTGTTGGAATATTACTTATAAAAACAGTCATAAAGAAAGCCATATAAGATAATATAAAAAATAATTTAATTGGACTTCAATTTAATTTTTTTGCTATTTTAAGAGCTACATAATTAAAAACACCTGAATCTTTTGCTATACCTGAGATAATCATCATTCAAATAATAAAAGCAAAAATATCTAAATTATGATAAATAAATTCAAATGCTACATGTTGTGAACTTAATCAATTAATATCTCAATTAGAAAAAACTTGTAAAAAAATCAACATTCCAGCAATTAAAACTGAAACTATTGTTTTATCAATTTTTTCAGTAATTAAAATACTAAAAAGAGCAACTAATCCAATTATTGAAATAATTCAATTAGTTGTTAATCAAGTTGCAGTTTCAACTACTTCTTTTCATCAAGAGGCATATGTATTTTGTATTAAACCAAGAAATTCCAACATATTTTATTTTTATTTTTTATAAACTATAAATACATTCATTTGTATTTTTTTCTTTTGCAATTTTTAATCTTTTTTTCAAAGATTTAAATAATTTTTTTTCTGTTTCAATATAATCTCATTGAATTGCTGAAACAAAATATTTATAAGTAAATCATTTTTCCTTTATTTTTTCTGATAAATTTTCACATAATTTTATTGCTCATCTAATTGTTGTATCTTCTAGAATTAGTAATACTTTATTTTCAGAATAAGAAAAAACAGTATCACTAATTCTTATATATTTTAATAAAAATTCTATAAATTCCCTATATCTTGATGGATCTTCTAATTTAAACATAACAGCACTATATATTGATCAATATTTTTCTGAACCAAAACTTAGTTTTTTAAATAGTTCTTCAAAATCATCTATTTTATGTACATATTTTTGCATAATTTAATTATTTATTTTTTAATATATAAATATAATACCATATTTAAAATAAAATAACAAAAAAAACTATAATTTTTATAGTTTTAAAGTATTTCAAATCATTGTTCTAAGAAAATTTTATCTTTTAAAGTATTTTTAGAGTCTTCTGGAAATAAAAACTTAACATTTTTTTTAGATTTTTTTAGAGTAATAGTTATTTCTTCATCTTTTGTATTAAAGAAATCACTTCAATCACAAATAATTTTTATATCTGATAATCTATTAATATTTTTTATAATTACTTCTCTATCTTGTTCTAAAACAATTGATCTAAAATTTCTTGGATATAATGGTGCCTTTGGTGTTAAAACAAAAGCATCTAGTGAATGTGGTATAATTGGTCATCCAAGTGAATAATTATAACCAGTTGTTCATGCTGGAGTAGAATATATAAATCAATCTCATTTAAGAGATAATTTTAAATCTTTTTCTCAAGATTTTTTTAATAAAATATCTAAATCTAAAACTTTTCATGTATCAGCTCTAATATCAATTTCATTAAATGCAATTCTTGATATAGACTCACTTTTAGTAGAAATTGTACATTCAATTAATGGATAATCTACAGTTATAAATTTTGTACACTTATTTATATCTTCTAAATTTGTTAATAAAAAACCTTTTGTTCAAAAATTAATTCCTAAAACAGGTATTTTTTTTTCATAAGTTTGTCTTATTGATTTTAAAATAGTTCAATCTCATCACAATACAAAAACACAAGCAGAATCTATTGATTTTTCTACTTTTTCAACTAGTTTTACTAATTCTTTTCAATCAATAAAATCTCTTAATTTTCATCAAGTATTATATTTATGAGAATTATAACAAATTATTGAATTTGATATTTTTATTTTTTTCATTTTTTTTTATTTTAAAAACTTTTTAATATTATATATATATAAATAATAAAAGCAAAAAAAAGCTATTTTATAGCCTTTTAATCTTCTAAACTAGCTCTCACTAAACCAACAAAAAGAGGATGTGATTTTTCAAGCCTAGATTTGAATTCTGGATGAGCTTGAGTAGCTATAAAGAATTTATGGTCTTTTATTTCTACAAACTCTGTTAAATCTCTATCTGGTGCTTTACCTGAAATAGTTAATCAATTCTTTTCTAAAATATCATGATATTTAGGATTTACTTCAAATCTATGTCTATGTCTTTCTGCAATATTTGTTTTTCAATAAAGTTTTTCTGCTAAACTTCATTTTTGTAAAACTGCTTCATAACTTCATAATCTCATTGTTCCTCATTTATCTGTAATAGATTTTTGTTCTTCCATTAAATCAATAACTAAATTACTAGATTTTTCATTAAATTCTAAAGAATTAGCATCAGTTAACCCACATTTATTTCTAGCAGATTCTATGACAGCAACTTGTAATCAAAGACAAATTCAAAGAAAAGGAATATTATTTTCTCTTAAATATTGTACAGTTAATATTTTTCATTCAACTCATCTATCTCAAAATCAACCTGGAACTAAAACTCAAGTAACTCAATTTAATTTTTCTTTTACTTGATTTATATTTTCTATTTTTTCAGCATCTATCCAAACTAAATTTACTTTGCAATCATTTGCAACTCAAGCATGAATAAATGATTCAGATATACTTTTATAAGTATCTTGAAATTGTGTATATTTTCCAACAACTCAAATATTTACTTCTTTTTTAGAATTAGTAATTTTATCAACTAATTTAGTCCATTCTCATAAATTAGATTTAAATTCAGGGATTTCTAATTTATTTCAAATTAATTGTAACAGGTTTTGTTTATCAAAATACTCTGGAACTTGATAAATAGTATCTACATTTTTTGCTTCAATAATAGCTTCAGGACAAACATCACAAGTTCTAGATAATTTATCTTTTACTCATTCTTCAAGTTCAATTTCAGTTCTACAAATAATAGCATCTGGAACAATTCAACATTTTCTTAATTCAGAAACTGAAGATTGAACTAATTTAGTCTTAACTTCTCAAGAATAGTTTAGATGCAATAAAGGAGCAACAATCATATAAAAAACATTGTTTCTTCATAAATCTTTTCTCATTTGTCTAATTGCTTCCAAAAATGGAGCAGATTCAATATCTCAAACAGTTCAACCAACTTCAACTATTGTAAAATCATATTTTTCTGCAACCTGAGTAATTTGGTCTTTAATTTCATTAGTAATATGTGGAACAATTTGAACAGTTTTCCCTAAATATCAACCTTCCCTTTCTCTATTAATTACAGACCAGTAAACTTTTCAAGTAGTAATATTATTAATTTTTGCTAAATTTTCATCAGTAAATCTTTCATAATTTCAAATATCTAAATCACACTCCCCTCAATCTTCTGTAACAAAAACTTCCCCATGTTCATAAGGACTCATTGTACCAGCATCAATTTGTAAATATGGATCCATTTTTATCATACCAACAGTTTTCCCTGCTGACTTAATTAATCTACCAATAGAAGAAGAAGTTACACCCTTCCCTAAACCTGAAATTGCTCAACCTGTAACAAAGATAATTTTCATAAAAATATTTTATTATATATAATTTTAAAAACAAAAAAACTCTCTAAAAAAAGAAAATATTTTCTCACTTTTTAAGGGAGTTTTTTTTTATTCTGACTATGTTGTAAATAGAATATTAAAAAATAAATATTTTGCAAATTTATTTATTTTATTTATGTTAAAAACTTTTTTTATAAAAATTTATTTTACTTTTTATACTTATTTAATATACTTATACTAAATATTATTAATAAAAAATTATGTATATCTGTTCTGATTGTTGAAATGAATCTATAAAATGGGAGTGACAATGTAGTTTTTGTAAGGAGTGGAATACACTTAAAGAATTCAAAGAAACTAAAGAAAAAAAATGAGATATTAAGTGAGAAACTAAAAAATTACAAAATATTAAAAATATTGAGGTAAAACAAAATAGAATTTTATCAAAATCTAGTGAATTAAATAATGTTTTAGGTTGAGGAATAGTTCAATGAAGTATAATTTTATTGAGTTGAGAACCTGGAATTTGAAAATCTACTCTTGCTATTCAGCTTGGAAAATGGTTGAAAGAAAAAATTATATATATTTCTGGTGAAGAAACAGAATATCAACTTTTTGATAGATGTAATAGATTATGAATAAAATCTGATAATTTATCTTTGTTATCAGAAAATAACTTAGAAAATATTTTAGAAACAGCTAAAAATAATCCTTGTGATTTTTTGATTGTTGATTCAATTTCAGTAATTCATTCAAATAATCAATCTTGAGTTTCAGGAAGTGTTGGACAAGTTAGGTATATTACAGAAAAATTAGTAGAATTTTGAAAATCAACTAATACTACAATTTTTATAATAGGTCATATTACTAAAGATTGAAGCCTTGCTGGACCAAAAACTCTTGAGCATATGGTTGATACAGTATTGTATTTTACTGGTGATAAATATGATAATTTAAGGATTTTAAGAACTCTTAAAAATAGATTTTGACCAACTTCAGAAGTAGCTCTTTATAAAATGGAATGAGAAGGTTTAGTTGATTTAAAAAATCCTTGAATGGAATTTGTGAATTCTGGTGATTCTACTATTGGATCAAGCCTTTCAATCACAATGGAATGAACAAGACCAATAATTATTGAAACAGAAAGTCTTACAACTTATACAAAATTTGGTTTGCCAAAAAGAAGTGCAAGATGAGTTAATTCTTCAAAACTAGACTTAATAATTGCTGTACTTTGAAAATATACAAGTATAAATCTAGATTCTCATGATGTTTATGCAAATATTGCAAGATGAATGAGAATAGAAGAACCTTGAATAGATTTAAGTTTAGCTGCTTCTATAATATCAAGTAAAACTAATAAAATAATAGATAAATCTGTAATATTTTTATGAGAAATTTCTTTAACATGAAAAGTTAAAAATGTTATGCACATTGAAAAAAGAATCAAAGAATCTGCTAAAATGTGATTTAAAAAGATTATAATTCCAAAATTAAATAAAAAAATAATTTCAAAGAAAATTGAAATTATTGAAATTAGTTGATTAGAAGAATTAGTTAATAAAATTTAAATCTTTGGTTTCCAAAGGTTTATTTTTTTATAAATAACTATTAGTCTAAAAATTAAGAAAAATATTATTAATAAATTAGCATAAATTAAACTCTGCATCTGTTCTACAAATAATCAATAAATTAATCATAAAAATATTGCAACAGTAGCATATAAATCATATTTAAAAACAATTGGTGTTTTGTTTAATATAACATCTCTTAGTATTCATCATCCTGTAGCTGTAATAGTTGAGAAAAATATTATTCAAAATAATCCTAAATGATTATCCAGTGCTCTACTTGCTCATATAAATGCAAAAGTAACTAGTCATACAGAATCCAACAGTAGTGCAAAAGTTTTTATTTTATGAAATTTTCTATAAACTATTATTGTTAAAAACACTCCTAAAATTATTGCTAAAATATAATTCATATCATAAAAATATGAAGGCATATTATTAAAAAATAATTCTCTGATAGTTCATCATCAAACAGCTGTTAAGAAAGCTGAAACAAGTATTCAAAATAAATCAAAATCTTTCTTCAAAGCAAAATATGTTCAATAAATTGAAAATGCAAAAGTTCAAACTAAATCTAATATGTATATTTCTTGTTCCATAAATAATATTTTTTATTGAATTTGGTTCTTTTTATTCTATTAGGAAAAAAAAATGTAATAAAGCTGATAATAAAAAGAAAAACAAGTTATTTTCATATTAGTAACTTGTTTTTTTGTGCATAAAAAAAGAGAAAATGTTAAAATTAG
>Ga0256843_1000539_pt1 | contig 32207 bp, 35 predicted proteins | sample AlvinellametaG_FD_191572 | JGI IMG/M metagenome (GOLD analysis project Ga0256843, IMG submission 191572) | Pompeii worm associated microbial communities from hydrothermal vent at the East Pacific Rise, Pacific Ocean - Alvinella | ecosystem: Host-associated > Annelida > Integument > Unclassified ...
AATCATTTACTACAATAGTACAAATATCTTTAGCTCCATACTTATGTTCAGCAAAACATAATCAATTATTATATCTACAAAAATCTCATTCTCAAAAAACCTCAAACTGAGTACCCCTAAATTCTGTAACTAATTCTTCGATTTCTTTTAAAGTGATTTCTCTTGAAAGAATTATTTTATTAATCTTATAGTTTTCAAGTAAAAATCTAATAGCTTCATTATTATATACTGCCATTATAGTTGAAATATTTATTTTTCATTTATATCAAATCTCTTTTAAATACTCTAAAATACTTATATTTCAACATATTATTCCATCTACTCAAATTTCTATAAATTCCTCTACCATTTGTTTTATTAAAGGCATGGTTTCATCAGTATAATACCAGGCATTTAAATTAATAAATAATTCTAAATCATATTTATGAACTTCCTCTACTATAGCTCTTAAAGTTTCAAAATCAGTTATTTGTTCATGTTCAGCAAACCTACCATTCGGACTTACTTCAAACCCAAATTTACTACTCCAATAACTAGGATTGTAACCAGTAAAAAACTCATTAGCTCAAGCTTCTACTAATGAAGCTATATATTTCTCTAAATCTTTAGCTTTTTTCCCTTTTGTAGAAAAACCTAATCAAACTATTTTTTTAAACATAAATTTATATTAAAATTATTTTATGTATTATATATATTTTTATATAAAACAAAAAAATAAAAGCCATTAAGGCTTTTATTTTAAAAGTACTACTTAAAAGTAAACTTTATTATTTAACATTCTATAATGTTCTCTAACGATTGCAGATTCTCTTTGTTTTTTCTTTGAAAGTTTACCAACAGCATATCTTTCAGCTCTAAGTTTTGCAGTCATTCTAGATTGAAAAAACATTTTTTTATATCTTAAAATTAGTTTTTCATTAGTTTCTCATTCATTTCTTATTGCGTATATCATATTTTCTATCTCCCTTATGGAAATTAAATTTTAAATGGTAGAAAAGTACTTCTCTACTTATAGTAACGGGATTATATTTATAAACTTTTATTTGTCAAAACTAAATAAATAAATATATTTATCTATGAAACATTAACATAAAAAATAAAAAATGAATCAAGAAAGAATTAAAAAATTAGAAAGCGTTTCTAGAGAATTAGTTTCTCATTATATACTAGAAGAATTAGATGATTCAGAACTAAACTTTTGAATTATAACAGTAACATGAGTTAAAATAAGTCCAGATTTATCATATCTAGATATTTTTGTTAGCTCATTATTAAATTGAGAAAATCTACCTAAAACATTAGCTAAACATAATAGAGAAATTCAATGAAGATTTAATAGAGCTCTAAATATAAGAAAACTACCTAAAATAAGATTTAGATATGATGATAAATGAGCTATTTGACAAGAAGTATGTGAAGTAATTAAATCAATTTAAATGAAATTAAAATAATATATGTACTTAAATAAAATAAAAAAATTTTTAAATAAATACAAAAAAAATAAAAGAAGTAAGCCTAATAAAAATAGGCTTATTTTAAGTAAAATGGAACAAACTACTTTTATAAAAAAAAGAAAATGTATTACATTTAATAGTTTTGATTTCAATAAAATAAAGTTTTTATGAAATAATAGCCTTCATTATTATATATTAATATTTATTATTTTTATATGAATAATATTATATATATTTATGTGACCTACCTTTAAGGTAAAATATATTGAAATAATTAAACAAGATAATATTACAAATATGACAATTGCTTATAAAGCAACTGATAAATATAGATGAAAATCCATATTTCAGCTTGATAATAAAGAAATATTAAAACGTTTAAAAGATTATCAATATAATATTAAAGATGTAAAAATAAATATTGACCTACCAGACACATTAAAAATTAATATAAGCTCTTATAAATGATTATTTAATACAACAATAAATAATAAAACATATATAATAACAGAAAACGGTACTTTAATTCCCTCTATTTATTCAGAAGAATTAAAAGAACTAAAAATAATAAAAAAATTTGATAAAAATAAATTTATAGATTATAAGAAAGTACTAGATACAAAATTTATAAAAAGAATATCAATAATAGTAAACGATTTAAAAGAAAATATTATAGAACTTAATATAAAAGAAATTAAGTATTATATAATTGAAAGAGAATTACATATAAAAACTGATAATGATACTATATTAATTTTTAATCTAGACTCAGACATAAAAGAACAAATAGAAAAAATAACAATATTCAATAAAGAACATAAAAATATAGAAAAAAGTAATATTATATATGTAGATTTAAGAATAAAGAATAAAGTATTTTATTGTACAACAGAGAAGGAATACCAATGCTATCAAAACTTAAAAAGTGTTTACTCTAAAGAGTAAACACTTTTATAATTCTACTTTTTTCTTGATTCATACAATTAAACCTCAATTTTCAGTATCTTTAAAATACAATCTATCTACTGATTTAACAGTAATCATAAATAACCCTCTTCATCTAATAGATTCATGATTCCCATATCATAACTTTAATTGATGAGCTCTCATTGTTTCCATATCTAAAGCTTTTTTATGTTTCTCTCAATTTCAAAAATCTTCTACTTCAATATTTATATCTACAGCTTTATCATCTCATCTAGTCCTTATTCTAAGTTTATTATTATATCATTCCTGTGTTCAATATTCTATGGCATTATTATTTAATTCATCAACAATTAGTATAAATCTAGACACATCTTTATGAGGAAAACCTAATTTATTACAAATAACTTCTACAAAATCTCTTAAAATCTTTGCATTTTTAAAATCAGAATTATAAATAAACTCTATATCTATCTCCTTATTATTAAGTAAATTTGATATAAAGTCCTCTTTATTAAGGTCTTCTGGTAGAGTATGTATATTTATACTATTCATAAATAATTAGAAATAATTACAATACATTAATATTATATCACTATAATAATTTAAAATCAAAAAAAAAGACTTAAAATTAAGTCTTTTTTTTAGCAATATGATAACAAGATTATCTAACAGCTTCTTTAAGTGTTTTACCAGCTCTGAAAACAGGAGAATTCATAGCAGGAATTTTGATAGATTCACCAGTTCTAGGATTAACCCCATTTCTAGCAGCTCTAGCAGAAACTTTAAAAGCACCAAATCCAGTAATATTAACTTCATTACCTGATTTTAATTCAGAAGTAACAATGTCAATCATAGAAGATAATGTTTTAGATACAGCATCTTGGCTTAATCCAGCATCAGCAGCAACAGCTTTAATAAAATCTTGTTTTTTCATAATAATTATTATTAATAAATATAAAACATCTATATTTTAGCAAAGTTTAAAAAATATGCAAAACTTTTTTTCATTTTTTTGCTATTTAAAGGGACTTTAAAAAAGTATAGTAATTAAAAATGGCTCTAAATAGCCATTTTTAATTACTATAAATTACATACTTTTGTCTGTTTAAAAACTTAGTATTATCTAATATTGTTTCTAAATTTTGTTTATATTCACCTATCTCTCAAGAAGAAATAATTGATGTTCTAGGTTTAGAAAAAAATTCTCAACTTATAGTAGATACAATCTTATATTTTATTAATTCACTATTTCCTGAATTTAATAAAACTAAATAATTTGAATCAGAATGACTTAAAAAATCATTTATTTCTTGTTCACTATATTTTAATTGATTAGATTCAAATGTTTTCTTAACTCATAATGTATTTAATCCCTTTCATGAAATACCACTATCATATCATATAATATTCCAAACCAAATTATCTTCTATTCAAAATGACTTAGTAATTTCGATACTATTAACTTTTTTTTCTCATGTTTCATCAATATAAAAAAGAGGTATAATATCATATCATAATGGCTTTAATGTTCAATTATATTCTGAAGTTTTACTTCATATATCATATGAAATAAAAACATCTCTCGATTTTTTAAACTTAGAAATATCCGTAGGATTATCAGATAAAACAATAGAACGATTATTAATATTATGATCTATTTTATCGTAATAAGCATATCATTCTTGCTTTATTTTTAATAAAGCTAACTCTTGAGCAGATTCTGCTCAAGCATATGCCTTAATATAATCTCACATAGCTCTATTATCTTTCATTTCTGTTAGAATCATATTTAAAATTCAAGTTGAAAGAACTAATAACAATCATATCAAAAGCAAAGATATGATTATTGAATATCAGGATTTATTATTTTTATTTATTATTTTCATAAGTTTTTATTAAAATGGTCTTTCACTAATTGTAGTTTGAAAAATAAGTTCACTTTCTTTTATTAAATCAATTTTCACTCATTTTTGTATACTAGGTTGCATTACAATAGACATTGTTAATTTAGGAATTTTTTCTTCTGATAAATAAAAATCTAAGCTCTTCACTGAAACAAAACTATTAGTTAATGGTCATTTAGATAAATTATATATTACGCATTTATCATTTAAACTATTACAATTAAGATTATTTACTCTTATATATATTCAAGTTACAGGATCTTTCTTTGCCAAATAATAATCATTTCATGATTTAGTACATAATTTATCTCACTGCTTATATTTATTTGCTCATAATACAAAATCACATGTATCTATAGTAGAACTAGACACTCATACAATACCATATTTTCTAATATCTTCAGCTATAGTAGATGATACATTTTTTAAATTTTCCTGCATCTTTCTATTAATATCTGACTTAACTATAATATCCGAACTAGTAATATATATCCATATAATAGATGTAATAACTATTGAAAATATTGTAAGTGATACTAAGACTTCTACTAAAGTAAATGCTGATGCTTTATTTATTTTCACTTTTAAAATTTATTAAAAATTATAATCTCTTCCAATCAGTAATAATTGATTTAACTTCAAATTCGTGATAACCTCTTTTATACCAAATAACTTTTGATTTTAATAAAAAAGAATCATCTATAACTTCTATAGTAGCTCATGAATCAAATTTAACTTCCTCAATACTTATATACTTATAAAAATCTGTTTTTTTATTTCAAATCGTTATACAATCATATGTATACCTATTTTTAGCATCTAAACATAATCTATAATCTTCCATTTTACCATTAATTTCTGATATTCATTCTCAAAAATCTATTATATTAGAAACTTTTATAGGAAATGTTGAGGTATTTGAATAGTCATTTTCTATTTTATATTTTTTTCAATATTCAAATTTATCAGAATTTAAAAAAGTTATTCAATTTGGATTTTTTAGATTATATGGTTTTAGCACTGTATAATTACTATCTCTAATATTTCTTACAAGTTCTAATTGTTCACGAGCAAGATTTGAAGCAACTATATAATTTTCATTAAAATCATTAATTCTTAAAGTAGTTGAAATAATTGCATAAATTCATGTCATTCATAATGAAAATATAAATATTCATATTAATACTTCTATTATAGAAAATGCTTTTTTAGTTTTTTTATTCATAAATTAGTAATCAATTATATTTGTTGATGTAAAATAAGAAATTGTCTTTTTTAAATTTGGTGAAGTAGATCAATTATAAGAAAAATCAATTACTACTTCATCATCTGGAATTAAAGTTCTTACTCATCAATTCCAATTATAATATTTAACGTCTCATGAAATTGAATCGAAGTAAAACAACAAATTATCCATTCCTTCTATTCAATCTATTTGAATTCATTTATCTAAATAAATTGATTTTATTTTTTTTATATCTCATCATTCTACATAATCAATATCAGCCTGATTAATATTATGAGGATATGAATATACATTTATTTCATTATTATTATTTGAATCAAAATAAACTCAAACTGATACGTTTCACATACTACCAACCATACCATTAACAGCCATATTCCTAGAATCATATAAGAGTTGAGTTATCTTACTAGCTGTATTTTTTAATTTTGCCTTATTTTTATAATAATTATAAGGAGCATAAGAAACCATGCTAACAATTGCAATAATTGTTATTACAATCATCAATTCTATTAATGTAAATCATTTTTTACTTTTCATAAACATGGTTTAAGAACTAATTAATCTATAATTAGAATACAAAAAAAACTAAAAAATTCAAAGATTTTTTAGTTTTTTCAAATAATGTTTTTATATACTTTGAGTAACTTTTAATATAGCTCATACTATAGCATAAGAAAACCAAGTAACAAATGCAGCAGCGAATAATATAGCTATTGGTTCTATCCACTTTGTAAGATTTGATAAAGAATAATCTACCTCTTTAATATACTGTTCACTTAATTTTTTCGAAATAGCTTCTAAATTTGCTGTTCTTTCTCATACAGATAACATTTGAAGAAAATCAGCTGGAAAATATATTTTTTCAGGATCAACTTTACTCATAGCGCTAACAATTTTATCTCAAGATGAAACCATTATGACTATTTCGTCAAACAAACCTTCATAAATAGAGTTATTTGTAGCTTTTCAAACTAGTTTTAATGTTTTTATAATACTAACTCCAGAACCAGTAAGTCCTCATAAAGTTGATGCAATATTTGATAAAATATAATTCCTATAAACATCACCAACTAAAGGTAATCAAAATATAAAATTTTCTATAGATTTTTTTCAATTTTCTGTACTTTTATATCAATATATAAATACTACAAATGATAGAAATGCTAAAAATAATAATCAAAGATTATTCTTAACAAAATCTGAGGCTCCTATTAATAATTGAGTAGACATAGGTAATTCTACTTCAGCACTATTAAATAAATCTTTTAATTCTGGTATTACATATGTTAATACAATAAATAATGCTAAAATTAAAAATAAAAATATAATAACTGGGTAAGTTAAAGCTCACTTAATATTATTTCTTAAATCTGAAATTTTCTTCAAATCATCACTAATTTTCATTAATGAATCTGATAACATCCCTGTAGTTTCTCAAGCTTCAATAATAGATATTTCTGCTCTAGGAAAAACATCTGGTAAATTTTTCATAGATTTAGAAAAAGAATCTCATGAAGCAATATATGTTATTAATTCTTTTATTTTTAATTTAAAATAAGGACTTGTTATTTTTGATTCAACTGATTCTAAAGACTCAATAATAGATACCCCTCAATCTAACATAACAGATAGGTATTCATAAAAATTATATTTATCTTTAAGAGAAACTGTCTTAAATAAAATAATATCTTTACTATAAATGTCTTTTTCTTTTGTATTTTCCATATTTTTCTTTTTAAGGCTTTTTTCTATTTATATAACACTTTAAGAGGAATAGTAACACTAAAATTTCAATCAATTTCTCAATAAGGATAAGTAAATGATGTTATAAAGAAATTATATTTTGATTTAGAAGAAGTTAAAAATTCTAATGTTCTTTTTAATTTTTCTTCCGAAGGAACTAATAACTCTAAAGTTATTAATGTTTCTTTAAATCATAATTCTGTATCTTTAGGATCTGAAATAGATATATTTTTTATAATAGAAACTCAATTTCTTTTATTTGTTTCTTCAATATATGAATATAAATAATCAATTATTTCATCTTCTTTGATTTCTAATATATATTTATCAATATTTTCTGAAGACTTATTCAACATAGCTCTTTTTTTATTTATTTCAGCTAATTGTGTTTTTTTATCTGCTAACTCAATATTATAAGTATCTCTCAAATCTCTATTTTCTTGTATTTTAATAATTTGATCTTTTGTAAATAAAACTACTATAAAGAAAGTAGCTAAAATTATTAAATAAGATATAAATTTATTATTTTTGTTGTAAACTGACATAGTTTTTTATTATTATTTAAATATTAGTACGCAATTATTATTTTATTTTAAAATATCATTTAAATTTCATATTATCCATTCATTCTATATTATTAACAAATTGTAAATCAAATAATGCTTTTGTATCCTTTCTATAATTTTTTAAAAAATCTCTAGTTTTTTGATATGCTATAGCTTTATCATCTGAAACTATTTCAATATTTGTAAGTAATTCTCAATTTGACAACTTAAATCACTTAAATGATAAATCATATTTAGCTTGTATTACATTCATATGATTAATATACATAGTAATATTATTCATAGATTTATAAGACTTAATAACTTTTGAATTCAATTCTAATAAAGAATAAATTTGTAATTTTTTATCATTTTCTACTTCTTTAATACTACTTTCTATTCAAGAAATATTAGTTTTTATTTTTTGAATATCACTTTGAATACTATTATTGTATAATGTCATAATTATAGTAGATAATACTACCACAACTAAAAAAACTATACTATTAGTGTTTCATTTTGATTTTTTTACTACTTTGTTTACCTCTTCCATAATAGTTTATTTATAAGTTATAGATTTAATACTAACATTTTATCATATAAAAATATTTATAACAAAAAAATGAGATTGACTTTAATAATAAAGTCAATCTCATTAATATTTTTATTTAATCATTTTTATTATGAAATCTATAATTGGTCACGCTAAAAATATAAGTAGTATTCAAATAATAACATATAAAATCATAGTTTTTGATTTTTTTGCTTTTTCTTCATCACCAACTCAAGTAAGAAGATTAAATCAAGCATATATTATTAATATAACTGCTATTAGGTAAACAAATCAAAGCAAATATTTAACAACTTTTGTTAAATATGTAGCAGCATCTTTTTCTTTTGAAAGTTCATTTATATCTTTAACTGCATCTATTCATTTATCAACTCAACAATCATTTGATTTACAATATGGTATTTCATTAGTTGTATTATTAAATATAGAACTAGCATTAGTAGTATTTCAAACAAAAACAATAGAAGAAACTCAAACTAATAAAAATACTAGTAAAGATATGATATATTTCATAAAAAATGGATTAAATTTAAATTATATACCTAGTATAAAAAAAAATTCCATAAAATCAAAAAAAATGTATACTAGTAAATAATACTACTCCTAAAAAATTAATTTTTAATTTTGAAAAACATGAGTTACAGTAAAAAAACAATATTATCATATATTATAATAGCTATTATTTCACTAGCCATATATTATATAAGTTGAATTCAAAGTACTGTAAGATTTTTATTGTCGTTATGTATATATATTTTATTTTTTTATTTTATTCACTTTCTTTGGGTTAAGTCTAGAAAAACTATAATTATACCCTTCCCTGAATTTATGAATTATTTTTTATGGAAAGCTAGCTTATTTTTAGTTTTTATAATCTTATTTATTTGATGGTTATCATATTTATCAAATGAAAAATTCCCTGCAAGTATGCCTGAATATACAATATCAAATTGAGATAAAGTAGTAAAATTTCAAGCAATGAGTCATATATGAAAAGAAGATTTTTATAAAGAAGTTGAAAACAACTTAACTAAATTTAAAAAAGAATGATGAGTTTATTTTTATGAATGAGTAAAACCATGAACAAAAGAAAATTCAGAAAAATTTAATAATGCAATATGAGTAAAATTTGATCAAGATCTATATAAAAATTTCTCAAAACTATATTGAGTTGTAAATCAAAATAATAATCAATTTTTATGATTAGTAAATAACCTTGATTTTAATGTAGACCTCAATCTAGATCAAATAATGGAATTATATTGACAAAAAAATATTACAAATAAAACAAAAACAGGTGAAGTTATTCCTGTAGATGCTAATAAATTAATAATAGAAACATTATCAAATTTAAATGATAAAGAATTAAAAATATTAGTTTATATAAATCAAGCAATATTAAATTTTATAATATCAAATGAAACAACTCAAAAATTTTTAACTGAAAATTTCTCAAATAAAGAATTATTTGATGTAATATTATGAGAAAGAAATAAAATTATTGCTAACGAGATAATTAATTCAAAATATAAAAAAATATATACTACATACTGATTACTGCATTTCAATTGAGTGTTAGAGTTATTACAAAAAAATGATCCAAACTGGAAAATAATAGGAACTAAATATTTATACCCAATAAAAAACTAAGACTTAAGTCTTAGTTTTTTATTATTTTAATTTTTCTAATATTTTATTTCTCAAATCATGGATATCTTGTTCTTTTTGTAATTTTGAGGTATCAATACTCCATCATCAACATACCATTAACCTTCAAATATAATTATTAAGATTATTAAAGCTAAAATTATATCTAGTTCTTTCTCATGTACTTTCATCAATTACACAAACATTTTTAGGGAATTTAAAATCAGTATTTTTATAATCTTTTTCAAGACTACTAATATAATCATATTTTGTTTTATCTGCTAAAACTTCAGTTTCATCAACAGAATAAAATAAAAATGTAGTAATAATTCATAAATAATAAGAAAATAATCATTCATCTTTATTTCTTTTCAAAGATTCATCATATAACCATTGAAATATTGTTCTAGCTTCATTATGTTCATACTTTAATCAATTTATAATTAATCATTTATTTATTTTCTCTTTTAAAACATTTTTTATTTTCTCTTTTAATTTTTCTGATAAATCATAATTATCAAGAACAAAACTTAACATATTTAAATTATATTTTTGAATAGTTATATATACAGTTGCAGTTAATATATTTCAATCTGTTTTATTAGTTAAATTATCAATAAATATTTGAAAATTTAATAATAAATCTATTCATTGTTCATATTTTCATTTTTCAAAATATTTATATGCAACATATCTAATTAATCTAGTATATCTAATTAATCATCAATATGAAATACTTTTATGATTTCAATATCCATTAATATTTGTATATTCAGAAGTAGGTAATATATATTCTTTATTATCTATTTTTTTATATTTAAGCTTATTAACAGCTACAAAGTTTCTTAATTTTTTAAATTGTTTCTCTATTATTCTGTTTTTTTGTTCTTCAAATTCTCTTATAGATTTATTATAAATTTTAAAATCACTTAGTTCTAAGTTACCAGAAAATAATTTTCTAATTTCTTCTTTTATTATATCTTTTGTTTTCTGTTCTATATATATTCAATTATTTATTTTATCTATAGTTTTTCATACATCTGCTATTGTTTTAATATTTTCATCAATTTTATTTATATTATCTACAAATTCTTTATACCTACCATAAACTTTTTTATCATTTATATAATCAAAAACCTTATAAAATTCTACATCAGTCGGTTTTAATTCTTTTAATTTATCATTAGTTATTTGAATTTCCTTAGATAAATCTACTATAGAAAAATAAGAATAAAACTGTTTTAATAGATATATTTTATTAGCTTCTAATTTAATATATTTTTTATTTATTAAATTATTTTTTTCTTTAAAGTATTCATTATAATTATTTTCTTCTTCATTACTTAAAATTTCTTGATGATTTTCATATTTTCATAAAACTTCTATAGATTTTCTTTTTAAAACAGATATTTCTTTATCTATTTCTTTATCATGTTCTTCAAGAAATTTAGTAAAATATCTTTTTTTTCTTTCTTCACACTCTCACTCTCTTATTTTTTCCTTATCAAAAATACATTTTGATTCAATATCAAAATACTCTAAATCAGTTTTTTCTAATAATTCATTAAATTTTACAAAATCTTCAAATCAATTTTTTTCACTATATAGATCTCTATCTCAAAATTTTGTAATAAAAAAATCTTTTGGAATATTAAAATCACTTTCTTTATATGAATTTAAACTTGATAAATACACCGCTATTAAAAGAATAGCAAATCAAGTTATAAAAATAATAAATAACCATTTTAATATTTTTAACATCTTTTTTAAAAACATTATCAAAGTTATATTTAAATTTTTAAATATAATACTTATAAAGAATAATGAATTTAATAATATTAAAAAACTTCTTAATACATCCTCTTCTTTTACATGAATAGAAGCTAATTCATTTATTATTCATAAGGACATTAAAAATATTATTACAAAATTACTAAATAATAATATTTTAATAATAATGTTATTAATTTTTCACAGCTTAGAAAAATTATTATTATATATCTTTTTAATATAATATATATTAGCTAATAGAATAGTTAAAAATAAAATCAATCCAAAAAATGAATTTCATATACTATCCAAAAAAAATGTATATATTAATAATATCAGTACTAAAACATTTAATATAAAACTTAGTTTTACATTAAACATAATATTTTTTAAATCATTAATTGTAAAAGTATTTATTTTATAGATCACACCTATATTCTTTATAAGAGCAATACTATAGATAAATATAAAAATAATGAATTTAATATCTGACAAAAAATGTCAACTTAAAACTATATCAATAAATCATAACAATAAAAAAAATATTATTCAAGCATTAAATAAAATATATAACTTATTTAATATTTTTAATTTTAATATCCAATATTTTTTTTTATATATTTGAAATATAATAAATAAATTTAATAATGGTAAAACAATAAATAATGTTATAGTTATAATATTACTTGATACTTCTCAAAATAATACTAATAAAGAATATATAATTACTAATGAATTCAATAATAAAACTAACCTATTCTTCATAAATTTAATAATAAAAAAGATATTATAATAATAATACTATAATATCTTTTATAAAACAAATACTGTTTAATTTATTTTTTTAATTTTTCAAAAACATCTTTCATATCAATTTTTTCCCAACTAACATCATCTCTACCAAAATGTCCTCATTTTGCAGTTTTTCTATAAATTGGTTTCTTTAAATCAAGAGTTTTAATAATTCCATCAGGAGTTAAATCAAAATTTTCTCTAATAGTTTTTACTATATCCTCAGTAGGAATATTTGAAGTACCAAAAGTATCAACATATATACTTACTGGTTCTGCAACTCAAATAGCATATCATAATTGTACTTCACATCTTTCACATATTCATGAAGCAACTATATTTTTTGCAACATATCTAGCAATATATGCTCAGCTTCTATCTACTTTTGAAGGATCTTTTCAAGAAAATGCTCATCCTCAATGTCTACCTAATCAACCATAAGTATCGACTATTATCTTTCTACCAGTTAATCCACAATCTCCTTTTGGACCACCAATTACAAACCTACCAGTTGGATTTATATGTAAAATAGTATTTTCATCTAATAAATCTCAAACAACTGGTTTTATAACAACTTCTAAAATATCCTTTTGTAATTTTTCTAAAGATACTTTTTCTCTATGTTGATTTGATATAACAATAGTATCTACTCTTTTAGGTTTATGATTTTCAAACTCAATAGTTACTTGTGCTTTAGCATCAGGAAGTAAATACTCTAAAATATTATTATGTCTAACTTCTTCTAATTTTCTAATAAGTCTGTGAGCTAAACTAATTGATAAAGGCATTAAATCCTTTGTTTCATTAGTAGCAAAACCATACATTATTCATTGATCTCAAGCTCAACCAGTATTAACTCACATAGCAATATCTGGTGATTGAGTATTTATTAAAAGATGTACTCAAATATCATCTCAATTATAACAAGCTTCTACTTCATTATAACCAATTTCATTAACAGTATTTCTAACTATATCAGTATAGTTTACTTTTGCTTTAGTTGTAATCTCACCACTAACTATAACTGTACCAGTTGTAGCTAAAGTTTCACATGCAACTCTAGAATCAGGATCTTGTTCTAAACAAGCATCTAGTATAGCATCACTTATTTGGTCACACATTTTATCAGGGTGTCCTTCTGAAACTGATTCAGAAGTTATTAAATATTTCATAAAATTTACATAAAAAAATATACTTCCCATTTACAGAAAGTATATTTTATGAAATTATATTTTAAATACTTCAAAAAAGTATAAATAATAAATCTAATTTATATATCTTTCCCATAAATGGGTAGGAATTAGCACCTTACTTTCTTTGACAAAGGCAGGTTGCTGGAGTAATAATAACGGGCCTATTCCCTCTTACTCTCTCTTGATATTTACCAAGTATTACTACTTTAGTAATCTTTTAATTTTTAGCAAATTTATTTCGACTTTTCTAAAATCTGAAATCTTAAATTATGCATATCTTGTTCTTTTTCTAACTGTAAAGAAAAAACAGGCATTCAAGTATTACATATTATTGTCCTTCAAACATAATTATTTAAATTAACAAAATTAAATGACACTCCTTTATCTTCACATAAATTATTAACAAATACTAAAGAATTATCATTAATCAAATCAAAAAATACTTTTTTTAATAATAGGTTTGTTTCATCTTTTGATACAAAAAATAATATTTCCAATATAGATTTTATATCTTTATATTCTTTTATAGATACTCCTGTAGTCCTATCTATTATAGCATTTAGTTCATCATATAAAGAAAAAGCCTTTTTTAAATTATCTCTATAAAATATATATTCCCATTTTAGAGAGTTATTAATAAATCATTCTTTTATTTCATTCCTTAAAGATATTTCAATTTTATCTTTTAAATCCTTAGATAATTCATAATTATCTATAAAATATTCTAATGCTTCATTATTAATATTATTAATAGTAATTAAAACCATAGAACCTGTTAAATTTCAATCATATTTATTTATTAAATTATCAATAAATCATTGAAAATTTAATAATACACTTATTCATTGCTCATATTTTCATTCTTCAAAATATCTATATGCAACATATCTAATTGATCTTGAATATTCAATTAAATATCTATAACTAACAAATTTTCATAAATCTCATGAATATTCAGGTGTAGGCAAAATATATTCTTTATTATTTATTTTTCTATACTTTATTTTATTAACTGCTATAAAGTTTTTTATTTTTTTTATTTTTTTTTCTATTATTTTTTCTTTTTGTTCTTCAAATAATTGTAAAGCATTATTGTACTTTTCAATATCTTTTTTATTTATACCTTTAGAAAAACCATTTCATTTAGTCGATAATACTTTTTTTATAATTCTAATTTTTCTTTCTATTTCTTTTTTCTCTTTATCTGTTTTAGCTTCGTATATATAATATAAATATTCTTTTATATTTTTAGTTTTTAAATCTTGTATATAATCATCTTTTAATTTATCACATTCTCATTCCTTCATTTTTTCCTTATCAAAAATACATTTTGATTCAATATCAAAATACTCTAAATCAGTTTTTTCTAATAATTCATTAAATTTTATAAAATCTTCAAATCAATTTTTTTCACTGTATGGATCTCTATCTCAAAATTTTGTAATAAAAAAATCTTTTGGAATATTAAAATCACTTTCTTTATATGAATTTAAACTTGATAAATACACAGCTATTAAAAGAAGTATAATTCATAATATAAATACAACAAATAACCATTTTAAAATTTTTAGAAAAGTTCCCATAAAATTAAAATAAAAAAATATTATAGTAATATTACTATAATATTTAATATAAAACAAAATCTATATATTATTCTTTATAAAAGATACTACTTACATATAAATATCATCAGATAAAGTATATAAACATTATTAAACTAAATCCTAATGTAAGAGCTACATCAAAAACTAAATGTAATAATATACTTATAAGTATTCAATAAGAAAAAATTTTTAAATATGGAATACTTAAATCTTTATCCCTATATAAAAGTAATGCTTTAGAAAAATAATAAGCCACAACACTACTAGATAAGATGTGTACAATAACAGAAAACAATGACCTAAAGAAATATATTTTTAATAATTCAGAATTGATTCAATATGTAATATAATAATTATATAAATATAACATATTTTCAACTAAACTAAATCATAATGCTATAAATATAGCATATAATACTCAATCTTTTATAGATTTTATATTTAAAACACTTGATTGTAAAAAATTAAAATGTTTACTTGATTCTTCAATAAATGCAATAATCAAATAATAAAAAATAATTAATTTAAGTGAATTAAAAATTATATCTCAAAATGCAATTGAATCAGATACAATAAAATTAAATTGAGAAAAAATGATATTTAAAATAAATACTACTAAAGATAATAATAATATAAAAAATAGGAAAACTATTATATTTTTTACATATATTTTAAATATATCTTTAATTTTTGAAGTAAATCATCCAAATAAAAATGAGAATAATACTATAACAAGTAAAAATAAACTCATAGATAATCAAAATTCTAAACTTGTCAAAAATCATTTTATTTGAGATGCAAAATAAAATATATTTAAATATTTAAAATCAATTATATCAAGTATCCTATCCATATGTAAAATAGGCACTACTGCTAATGCTCATCAAACAACACCAAGAAAGAATCTTTTTTTATTTAAAGGATTATCATCAATATATGAAAATATATAAGCCCATATCACTATTGGAAAAAATGATATTAAAGATAATGTTATATAAATCAATATGTTTTCTAGCATAGTAATTATTATTAATTAATTTTATTTAGTATATATATTTTTTATAAAAAAACAAAAAGACTGAGCAAGCTCAGTCTTAAAATTTTGATTTATCCAGACATCATTGTTTTATAATATCAAGAGCTGAATAAACACCTTGTTTTTGTTTTTCTAAAAATTGAATACTTTGCACTACACCATCAGTATAGATATCTCTACCGTTTATGTTGTGTACAATAATCAAACCCGTATCTTGTTCTAAGTAAACCTTAAACTCAAATACACCTTCTATCGTATAAGCTTCTAATGATTTAAACTCTCTATATAACAAGCTTAAATACCTAGTGCTTATATCATCCCATATCTCAGGAAAAATAGAAAATGTATGATAGCCATGACCTGAGATATACTCTTTAGGTACTTTTAAATCATTTAACTGTGTTTCTTCTGTTCTAATACATTGAATACAGCCATATTCTCCATCAACTCCCTTATTGAAAGATTTTTTATCTTCATCATCAAAAAATACACAAACTTCCTTAGCTTTAAAATATTCTAAAACCTTTATTGCAGACCCACTTATATCAGCTTTAGAGCTTTGATGAGATTCAATTGCAAAAAGATAAATCTCAGATGAGTTATCTGGAATATTTGGTATTTTTTGGATTCTATCCCAAAAATCGACAATTCCTAATGCCATATTTTGTGACATTAAAATTTTAACATTTGCATTAATTGCCTTCTGTGAGATTACCTTTTCATCAAACTTAGTTGATAATATCACAAGAGGAATACCTAAAGAAAGAAGAAAATCTATTTCTTTTTCTAAAACTTCTCCTGTTAAAGTAACAACTATATAAGAAACCTGTTTTTTAAGTTCCTTATTGTATATATTATTTTTCAATTTTGAAGAATTCAAAATATCTACCAAAACATTTTTATGATCTATGACATATTCCTTATCACTAGGACCATTATAAGACTCATAGAAAACTTCTATTCCTCTATCTATTAGACCTTTTATGATACTCTCACCTAATTTTCCTACCCCATAAACTAATACTTTTTTACTCATTGTATCTCCTTTTAAATTTTTTGAGTTTATTACTTATATATACTTTTTATTAAAAATCAAATAAAATAAAAAATCAGCTATAAAAGCTGATTATCTATAAATTTTATAATTTCAAAATTTAACATAATTTTCTCCTGATTTACTTTTTTTATTAAATATTCAGAAAAAAGCTAACATATTTATTCATATAAATATGAAAAAACCTCATAATAAATAAGCTAATATTTCAGGATATGCAATTATAATTATTCAGAAAATAATTAATGATATAGGTAGAAGTTTCATAATATTTTTAATTAAAAATTAATATATTTTAAATATAACATACTAAGTTAAGAACCAATTAAGATTTTAATATATAAAAAATATTAATCAAGTTAATTAAAAAAATCTAATAATTTTTTATCTTCAAAATTATTAAGTATTTCTTCTGCTCTTTCTTTATCCTTTATCTTTGAAGTAATAAACATCTTTATATCAGATAAATTATTAAATCTAGGTCTTTTCCATACATATTTAGTAATACCTATTTCTGCTATTTTTTTACTTATTCTCTTTAATCAATTTATTTTTATATATCTTGATTGCTTATTTTTATAAGAAATAATAAGTAATCAAAAACGAATCTTTAATTTTAATCTATCATTTCATATATGATAAGTTAGATCATCTCTATTTTGTAATCACTCTAAAACATTTTCTTTATATTCAGCTACTGATTCAAAAAATTCTGGTTTATTTTTATCTTTAACCTTAAAATCTCATTTTTTTCTATGCTCTAAAAGAAATCATCTAGGTGTATCTTCAAATATATATTTATTCTTTCATATATTTAAATAAATAATTCAATGATTATTCTTAGTATTTATTTGAAAATTATATTTAATATCTTCATCAAAATCAGTAATATCATTCATTAATTTATGAAAAAATATAACCCAATTATTACATGATCATCAAACAACATTTTGCTTTGATATAGGTTCACTTTTAATAAAAAGAATTTTTTTTAATTGCTCTCTATAGCTTAATTCTTCTAAACTATTAATCATACTACACGAAGAACTATTATGTGCCCTTTTTATATTTAAATCATTTAAAAGTCTAGATATATTTTTTAAAATAAAACCTATAATTTTTTCTTTATTTTCAATATCATCTCAATATTTTTTATATATTATTCTTCAATTTTCTATATATTTTTCAATTAATGAAAAAACTTCATCTAAATTCTCAATAGATAAAATACTATTTATTTCTTCAACTATATCATCTGAAATTTCTAATTTATTTAAAAGTCTAGTTATATTTTTCTCTTCAATCTTATTATCTAAATAATTAATTGACATATATTTATATTAATGTTTAATTAATTTTAATATATATATTTATAAATAAAAAGCAAGAAAAAAAATGAGTAATATACTCATTTTTAGTCTATTTTTAAATCATGTTCTTCAATATCAACTCCTAAACTTTGTAATTTATTTACAAAATCTTCATAACCTCTATAAATATATTCTACATTTGTAATTTTTGTTGTTCATTTAGCAATTATTCAAGCTATTACAACTGCTGCTCAAGCTCTTAAGTCCCAAGAAGTAACTGTAGCTCATCACTTTAATTTATTTGGTCAATGAATAATTGCTTCATGTGGATTTAAAACAGTATATTTAGTTCACATTTTTTCAAGCTCTATAAGAAAACTAAGTCTTCATTCAAATAAAACTTCATGTATTTTACTTTCTCATTTAGCTTGAGTTAATAAAATAGCAAATGGTGATTGTAAATCAGTTGGGAAAGCTGGAAATATATTAGTTTGAATATTAACAGCTTTTAATTCATTAGCTCTATATACTCTAAGTGTATCATTTCACATATCTTTTACTTTTACTCATGCTTCCTTTAATTTCTCTATATATGTAAACAAATCATCTATTCTTGCATCTATTATATCAATATATTCTTTAGCAGCTAAAGCTCAAATAACCATGTATGTACCTGATTCAATATAATCAGCAACTACATCAAAAGAAAAATTTGATTTTAATCAATATACTCAAGTAATTATTATTTCATGATTATATCTTATTTTTATATCAGCTCCTGCTTTTCTTAAAAAATCTATTAAATTCATAACATGAGGCTCAGTTGCTGCATTTCTAATAATAGTTTTACCATCTCTTAAAACATTTGCTACTATTAAATTTTCAGTTGAACTAACTCAAAAACTAGCATTTAATATTTTTTCTCATGTTTGTAATTTTCATCAAAGAATTATATCTTCTTCATCAAATGTTGAGTTGTATCAAATAGCTTCTAATCAATTTAAATGAGCATCTATTGGTCTTGCTCAAATACTACATCATCCTGGAAAAGGTATTTTTATATTACCAAAAAAATGTAAAAGTGGTGATAAAAGAAATATAGATGATCTAATCTTTTTTATTTTTTCAAAATTTAGATTTTCATTTGTTATTTTACTAGAATCAAAATGTAAAGTATTTCATTCCCATTCGTATTTTACTCATATTCACTCTAAAATATCAAGAAAAGTCATTACATCTCCTATTTTTGGTACTCTATTTAAAGTAACTCTTCAATTTATAAGTAATGCTGCTCATAAAATAGGTAAAGCTGCGTTCTTTGAACCACTTACCTTAATACTTCAACTTAACTCATTTTGTCATTTTACAACCAACATAGTTTAAATTTTTATTTTTAATAAGCGAATTATAACCATTTTACTTTTAATGCAAATTTTGAAGAATTTATTTTTTATTTCAATTTTGATTTTCTAAATTATTATATATACTTTTTTAAAGATAAATAGTTTCTAAACAAGTAAAAAAATGTTCGAAATAAGTTCTAAAAAAGTAGACTCTGGCAAAGAAAATATACTTATAAAAAGAAATATAAATTTAGATAAAAATTTAGACTGTTTTATATTAATTAGTTCAAATGATGCTAATTTATGAGAATTAGTTTTAAATAATATTTTAGATTCAATTATAGATAAAATATCAAAAACTAATACTTATGATGATTTTTGAGTTGCATTAGAAAACTTAAATGCATTTCTTAAAACATGGAGAAAAGATTCAAAAGATAAAGTAAAGCTTGATATAATTATATGAATATTAAATGAAAATAATTATATATTTTCAAATATTTGAAAAGCTTCTTGTTATCTTATTAATAATAATAAAGAAGTAATAGAATTAACTAATAAAGAAGAAAATAAAAAAGAATTTAATTATGTTTCTTCAGGAGAAATAAAAGATAATGAAATAATAGTTTCAGCTACTAGAAGATTGCTTAATTATTTATCAAAAAGTGATTTACTTGATTGATTAGTTTTATCAGAAGATATTAATATTTTTAATAAAAATATCAAAAATATATTATTAAGTGAAGTATTAGATAAAAATATAGCTATAAGTTCTCTAAAATATATTTCTGATAATAAAGAAGAAAAATCATTTAATAATTTAGATTTAGTTAAAGATAATTTATTAAAATTCTTTGATAATAAAATAAGTAAAAATATACTATGATATTTTCTAGTTTGGAAAGACAAATTAAACTCTTCATCTAAAAATATAAAAAATATTGTTTTTATATCATGAATAGCTATATCTATATTTTTCTTATATTCTATTCTTTCAACAGTAGCATGAATAACTACTCAAAATGAACAAAAAGAATTAGCTAAAGAAAATATCATAAAAGCAAGAACATATATAAGAATTGCTTCTGAAAACATCGCAAATCCTGATAGTTTTGAATTAAATATAAACAATGCTGAAAGCCTAATAGCTGATATAGAAAAAAATCAAATATTTTTAAATGATATAGCAAAAATAAATGATAATATTAATATATTAAAAAAACAATTTAATAAAATTGAAATATTTGATGAATCACCTGAAAATATAATATATCAAGAAAAATTTGAAAACCCTGTCCAAATAGTAAAAAATAACCTTAAACCATATGTAGTTACTGCAAAAGGTGTTATTTGACCAATCATTCCTAATACTAAACCAAAAAATTATATCTTTAATTCTCTATGAAAAAATGAAACTTTTATAGATTCAGCTTTTATATGAGATAATATGTATCTATTAACTAGTGATTCAAAAATAGTTAAATTTACAAAAAATGGTTATTTTAGTTATATGGATGTAAAATGACAAAAAACATGGGAAAAAGCTAAAGAAATTGTATCTTATGCTCAAAATATTTATCTAATCTGAGAAGACAATCAAATAAATAAACATGTATTATCTGGTAATTCATTTAAAGCAGCAAATACATACCTTAAAAAAGATGATTTAACTCAAATATGAGAAATATTGTCTGTTTCTATTGATTGATGATTCTATATTCTTAAAAAAGATTTATCAATTATAAAATTCTTTTCTAATCCATATAGAATAGAAACAATAACATTAAACAAATTACCTAAAAACTATAATCAAGAAGATGATAATCAAATATTAGACCTAAAAACAAGGGCTGATTTAAACTATGTTTATCTATTAATGAATAATAAAATTTGGGTATTCAAACCAAATACAAAAAATTACAAAAATACTAAGAGTCTTACATATATAGGACAAATTGAATGAAACAAAGATGAAATAAAAGATTTCTTTGTTAATCATGATTGAGAAGTAGTTATTTTAAATGATAAATGACTATATAAAGTAACATTTGAAATAAGTGATGATAGATTACTTATAAGATAATTTTTAAAATATGCAAAAAGCTAAAAATCTTTTGCATATTTTTTTTATATAAATAGAATACGCTCACAAAAATTCCATAAACAAACAGAGTTTTTGTATATTTTATTTGTGTTAATTATAACATTATGACAAGTTTTAGTATTGAAGCTCAAGTTAGAGCAAAAGATGAGAACTGTAAACACTTAAGAAAAGCAAGAAAACTTCCTGCTGTTGTTTATGGTAGAAATCAAGAACCTATGAGTTTAACTTTAAATTCATCTGATTTTTTAAGATTATTTAGAGATGCTTGAGAATCAAACATCATAAATTTAAAAGTTGATGGAAAAGATATTGAAGTTTTAATTCATGATTTTCAAAAAGAACCAATTACTGGTGAATTTACTCATGTAGATTTCTTTGCCTTAACTAGAGGTGAAAAATTAAAAACTATGATTCACTTAAACTTTACAGGTGTTTCAGAAGCTGTAAAAGAAGGTGCTGTTCTAGAAGAATTACAAAAAGAAATAGAAGTTTCTACTTTACCTAAAGATTTAGTTGATCATATTGATGTAGATCTTTCTGTATTAAAAGAATTTGATTCAAACATAAAAGCATGAGAATTAAATATTCCTGCTGGAATGACTTTATTAACTCCTGCTGAAGAAGTAATAGTTATTGCTGCTAAACCTAAAAAAGTTGAAGAAGTTGCTACTGACGCTCCTGATGCTCCAGTTACTGGTGCTGATGAAACTGAAGAAGAAAACAAAGCTTAAGTTTAAAAACATTTTAAAAAAAGAACAATTTATATATAATATATTTGTTCTTTTTTTATTAAATAAATAAAAATATTATGAAAATTAAATTATACTGAAACGAAGAAAATACGAAAGAATTATTAACTAAAGTAAATATTTCTTTAGAAGAATTATGACTTTCATCTTTTATAGAAGTTGAAACTACTCAAGATTCTAAATTAAAAGAGGAATTAAATATTACTAAAGAACCTGCTTTAATTGTTGAAGAAGAAGCAATTGATTTTAAAGATACAATATTTGAAGGAATAATACCTGATGATGAAGAATTAAAATCAATGTTTATTAGTATTATTTGAGGATGAGATACATGAGACTCTTGTGCTCCAAGTGCATGTTGAACTTGTGCTAGTTGATGTTAAACTAAAAAAAGAAGCTTATATAGCTTCTTTTTTTAGTTTATTTTTGCTTCATCACTTATAACTTTAGTTTCTTCTTTTTTTACAGTCTTTTTAATAATAGTAAAATGGTTTGTATAAACTAATTTATTATTAGCATCAAAATATTTAACTTCATAAACATTAGTTCAAACATTCAAATTATTATTTAAGATTGAAGGATGATATCTCCAAGTTGAACCATTAAATGATTTTAAAGTATATCCATCAACATCTACTCTAGATATTCATTTAGCAGTAACTTTTCAATAAATTGTTAGAAAATCTCAATAAGTAGTATATGTAGTTTTTCAATTTAAAGTTTTTGTTAATCAATCTTTTATACTAGTAAATGTAAATTGACTACCATCAACATCAAAAGTTTGAACTTTAAATTTTGATTTTATAGCATCATTTGCAGCAGCTCAATTATAATATATTACATATACAAATTTTGATAATAAATCATTTGCATCATCATATACTTTAAAAACAAAATCATTTTCTCTATTTTCAACTGAAACATTTTCAAATTTAAAAGTTTTTAATTCCTTATTTAAAGTAGCTTCTTGTCAATTAAGAACTATTTTATCAATAGATTCATTTGTATAATTTCATGTCACTGTAATTGTATCTGATGAAACATTTGCTTCATCATATAAATTAGAAAAACTAATTATTTTATTATCAGTAAGTTTACTAACTGTTCATGTAGCAGTTTCTTCATTATCTTCTTCTTCATCAGTAACTAAATAACTAACTCAATTATTTATTATAAACCAATCTGATTGTTTATAATAATCATCTATATTTTCTTTTAATAATGACAAATCTAAACCTTCTTTATTTGCATCAAGTCTAGAAATAGTTATTTTTTGACCACTTGCTAAAACTGTAGATTCTCATGCTAAATTTGATACTTCTGCAAATCAACTTATTAAATATATAGTACTACCCATTTCATTTTGTGAAAATGATATATGAGTATTTTCTCATACTTTTACAGAAGCAAATCTCATATCAACAGTAACAGCATTAGTAGAATTTAACCATAAATCAGATGAATATAAAGAAAAATCTCCATTTTCTAAATATTTTAATTCACCTAATTTATTTACTTTAAAATCTCCTACTCCAGGTAAAGATAAAGATAACATTCATTCTTTTACAATAACTTTTTCACCTTTATAAAGCATCGTATCTCAAACTATTTTTTCTTTATGATCTCAAGGATATAAAATAAAACTTTCAGGGTTTGATCATTCAAGTTCAATACTTAATCATATTTTATTTTCAACTTCTACTCTTGTGTCTTGATTAGAATCAGAAGAAAAAACATTAAAAATCAATATTAAAATTAACAAAAGTCAGATAATAGGAACAATATAATCTCTTAATCATTTTTCAACAGCTCCTCTTCTTCTTACATTCATAAAGTATTAAACTTAAAAAATAAATTTTATAATATTAATTATAAATATTATTTGAAAAAATCAACAAAAAATATAAACTATCCCCTGTATTAACTAAAAAACTAAAAATGGCTGCCCTAGAAAAAAAATTATTAAAAAAATTAAGAAATGCAATTTGTGATTTCGATATGATTCAAGAATGAGAAACTGTAATATTATGAGTAAGCTGATGAAAAGACTCTATGGTTTTATGATATTTATTAAGCCAATATAGAAAATTTGCAAAAGAAAAATTTAATATAAAAGCTATTTATATTTTTAAAAGTTTTCTAATTGATTGTGATATTCAATTTAAAGAAAAACAAGAATACTTTGAAAAAGAGCTATGAATTCCTCTAGAAAAAGTAGATATAAAATTACCTGAAGAATCTAAATTAAGCGATTGATTATGACAATCATGTCAGTGGTGTGCATATGCTAGAAGAATAGCTATGTTTAAATTATGTGAAAAATACTGAGCAACAAAAATAATTTATGGACATCATATGGATGATATAGTTGTTACAAGTTTTATGAATATGATTGAATGAAAAAAACTAAAAATAATGCCAGTTAAAAATAAAATGAGTATGTGAGATATTACTTTTATTAGACCAATGGCATATATTAGAGAAAAAGATATATTAAAACTTGCTCATCTAAACGAAATACCTTATTCTGCTTGTAATTGTCCAGTTTGAACTGACTGAAATAGAAATAAAATAAAACATGAAATAGTCCGGGCAAATGAAAAAGTAATACCAAAATTTGTAGAAAGTGTATTTTGAGCTTTAATAAAAGATTTTAGAGAAAAATACGAAAAAGATGGTTATAGTATGTAAAAATAGATAAAGATATTTGTCTATTTTTTTATTTTATGTTAATATTTATATATAAATTTAATATTAATATAAAAATATGCCTGAAAGTATATATAATCTAGAAATTTTTAAATGAATTGATAAATCAGTTATTGATTCAATCATCCTTGAATGTGAAGAAAGAAAATATTCAGCTTGAGAAATGATAATCATAGAATGAGAAGAATCTAATTGAGAATGATACATATTAAAAAGCTGAAAAGTAGCTATTTGAATCGGTTGAAGCAGAGTAGCTGAATTAACTCCTTGAAATATTTTTTGAGAAATTGCTCTTCTTAATGAAGAAGAAAGAACTGCTACCGTTACTGCTATTACAGACATAGAAGTTATTGTTCTTTCACTTGATAATCTTATTAATATGATTAATAATGATGATGATAGAATAAATAGAACTATAATAAATAGAATTGAAGAAAATATTAATAGATAAAAAAGAAGCCTAGGCTTCTTTTTTTATTTTTCAATTACACAAATGCCATAATCTCATGGATTAATACCACCTCACATATCTAAACACTTATCAACATAATAAAATTCATAATATTTACCTCATGCAATAAATGTAATAAGTAAAATTATTATTATTGATAATATATTTATAAATTTTTTCATTTTTTATTTACTAATAATTCTAAAATTCTTTTTTCATTTTCTAATAAGTAAAACTTTGTCATTTATAAAATCATTAGAAAAGTCATGCTTAAAATCTGTTATTTTTTCTTCTTGAATATTTATAGCTCATGATTGTACAGCTTGTCTTGCTTCACTATTTGATTTTGCTAGTCATGATTTAACTATAGTTTCAAATAAATTTTCAGAGTCATATTTAAATCCTCACATAGCATTCATAAATGTATCTATTTCACCATTATCTAATGATTTAAGCACTTCTAATCTATCAGCTCACCCAAACATAAAGTCTGTAATCCTTAAAGCTAAATCCGCTTCTTTTGTACCATGAATAATTTCTACTACTTTGTATGCAAGTAATTTTTGTCATTCCCTATTTTCTGGAGCTTCCATATGTTTTTTTACTATCTCATCAATTTCTTCTGTTTCAATCAATGTAAGCATTTTTAAATATCTAGAGATATCAGCATCTGATGTATTCATAAAATATTGATATATTTCATATGGAGATGTTTTTGATTTATCTAACCAAATAGCGTTTCATTCAGATTTACCAAATTTTCTACCTGTTGCATCAGTAATTAATGGCCAAGTAAATACATTTGCATCACCATCATATTTTTTTCTAATTAATTCAGTACCAGTAACTAAATTCCCCCATTGATCTTGTCATCAAATTTGTAAAGTTACTCATCTTTCCTTAAATAAATGAACAAAATCATAACCTTGTAATAACATATATGAAAACTCAGTATATGAAATTGATTTACTAGGATCTTCTACTCTCTTTTTAACTGTATCTTTAGCAATCATATTATTAATTGTGATATATTTTCAAACTTCTCTTAGAAAATCTAAATATCACATTCATTCATAAAAATCTTTATTATTTACAAAATCAAATTGAAAATCATTACCTGTAAACTCCTTAAGATTATTAGCTATACTTGAAATTTGAGAAGAAATAGCTTTTTGATTATTATCTAAATCTTCTAAAGATAAAAAAGATCTTTCGGCATCTTTTCATCCTGGATCTCAAATCATACCAGTAGCTCAACCTGTTAGAGCAATATATTTGTTTCCTCTTCTCATTAAATGAACAGCTACCATAAATCCTATAAAATTTCATAAATGCAAAGAATCAGCTGTTGGATCAAAACCACAATAAAAAGTTCCCTCTCAAGCATCAAACTTTTCAAATAAATCATCATTTGAATTTTGATATAATAATCATCTATCTTCTAACTCTTGTTTTAATTTTTTCATTTCATTTATTATTAATTTTTAATTTATAGAAATATACATGATTATCAGTTTAAATCAACAAAATTATTTGATTTTTAACATATATTTAGTAAATTTAGTTAAATAATGTTTAAATTATTTATACAAAAGAAATATGATATTTTGAGATAGAAAAAAATATATAGAAAGTAATCCATATTTTACGAAAAAAGATTGTCCATTTTGTATAATAAATGAAGAAGAAAAAAGCTTATTTTTATATGAAACTGAATATTGGAAAATTATTTATAATAAATTTCCATATTATTCAAAAAAGCATTTAATGGCTATACCTAAAAGACATATAACATACACAACTGAATTAAATAACCAAGAATTAGTAGATTATAAAAATATAGAAATATATATGAAAAATTTCTATAAAGATATTGATTATTTTTCTTTTATAAGACAATCTACCTGATGAAGAAGTATTGAACATTTACACTATCACTATTTACCATGACATATATCATATGATGAATATAGTGAAGAAAATATTTTTAGAATTAAAAACATAAATAAATGAAAGAATTAGATATTTCTAAAATCTTCTGATCAAAATGTAGATCTAAACTACTAGAAAAATTTTTCTTAGAATATGAATCATGAAATAATGACTGATTTCATATGAGAGCATTATCTAGAGACTTAGACGAACAAATCAATTCTATTAAAAGAGAATTAGATAATTTAACTGAGCTTTGAATTCTAAAACACAGAACAGAATTAAAAAAGAAAATATTTTTTATTAATAAAAACTTCTATTTAATTGATGAATTTATACAAATATTCTTAAAAACATATAATCCAATGGATAAAATTAAAGAATATTTTAAACCACATACAAATCTAGAATTAATAATAGTAAATGATGCTATAAAAAATAAATTAACTAGTAATTGAAAAAATATACTTGATATTTTTCTTATCTGAGAAATAAATAAAGAACATTTAAGTGAGTTTTTAAATGACACTTTTTATTGAAGAAAAGTAAAATATGCAATAATTACGACTGAAGATTTTTATAACAGATTAGAATTTGGTGATAAATTAATCAAAAATATATTAACTGAAAGATGAAATATATATTTAAGAGATTCTCTTAAGATAAAAGAAAAGCTAGAAGGATAATCCTTCTAGCTTTTCTTTTATCTTTCTTTCAGTTTTTGTTTCTATCAAAAATAGGAGAATTTATCTCCTATTTTTCTTCTTTACATGGATTTGATATTGTTTTAATAAAAATTCTCTTATTTATATCTTCACATTGACTACCTCATCAACAAAATTTTTCAATTGGTAAATCATATTTTGGATAAATATAATATGAATATCAACTATTATCATCATTTCAATATAATTTTTTATATTTTTTTGAATATAGTATATATCAAAAGTCATATAAAACTCTATCTTTATTATTATATTTATTTATATAATAACAATTTTTAATAGGTTTAATATCAACTTTATAAATTTTATTAAATTCACTTAAGGAAGAAAATTTTTTATCATTCCTATTTAAGTTTTTTAATATTACCTTAACTTTTTCTAGCTGCTCAAAATTATATTCATCAATTTTTTGATTTTCTAACTCTTCTTGAGATGGATTAATATTGTATATGTAATATTGATATCAATATTTTCAGGTTAATATTATTAAAACTAAACTTAATAATATTAATATTTTTTTAATAAAGTTTTTAGATATTATTTTTTTGAATTTCATTTTTTTTAAATTAAAAATTATTTATATTTTCTATGATTTTTATGTTTTCTTTTAAAGGATTTTAATTTTATTGTAAAATCTTTATTTTCTACTTCTTCTCAATTTCATAAATCTATATCATAATATCATTCTTTTGGACTTAAATCTATTATTCTACTAAATCTTTTTATGAATTTCATTCATTTATTTCACAGTTTTACTTTATATTCTCATGTTTTTAGATTTTTAAATTCATAGTATCATTCTCTATTTGTTTTAGTATATGGTTCTGTTTTCTTTTGTAATCTTCAATCGTTATTTAAATCTAAATATACTTTGAAATTTCTTAAAACTTTATCTCTTTTATCTTTCTTTCAGTTTTTGTTTCTGTCAAAAATAGGAGAATTTATCTCCTATTTTTCTTCTTTACATGGATTTGATATTGTTTTAATAAGATTCCAATAAACTATATCTGAACCACAATATCATCAATTATTTCAACAAAGACTCTCTTCAATATTTTTATAATAATTGTATGGATATATATAGTAATCTTTTTTATATGTATTTTTATATTTTTCTGAATAAATAGAAAACATAAACATATAACTATTTTCTAGATTACTATCTATAAAATAATTATTAATATTAGATAAAATATAACAATTTTTAATAGGTTTAATATCAACTTTATAAATTTTATTAAATTCACTTAAAGAAGAAAATTTTTTATCATTCCTATTTAGGTCTTTTAATATTACCTTAACTTTTTCTAACTGCTCAAAATTATATTCATCAATTTTTTGATTTTCTAACTCTTCTTGAGATGGATTAATATTGTATATGTAATATTGATATCAATATTTTCAGGTTAATATTATTAAAACTAAACTTAATAATGTTAATATTTTTTTAATAAAGTTTTTAGATATTATTTTTTTGAATTTCATTTTTTCATTAATTAAAAATTATTTATATTTTCTATGATTTTTATGTTTTCTTTTAAACGATTTTAATTTTATTGTAAAATCTTTATTTTCTACTTCTTCTCAATTTCATAAATCTATATCATAATATCATTTTTTTGGACTTAAATCTATTATTTTACTAAATCTTTTTATAAATTTCATTCATTTGTTTCATAGCCTTACTTTGTATTTTCATGTTTTTAGATTTTTAAATTCATAGTATCATTCTCTATTTGTTTTAGTATATGGTTCTATTTTCTTTTGTAATTTTCAATCATTATTTAAATCTAAATATACTTTGAAATTTCTTAAAGCTTTATCTTTTTTGTCTTTTTTTCAATTTTTATTTCTATCAAAGTATATATATCAAGATATTTTTGCTGAATTTTTCTCTACTTCATTAATAGTAATAGGCTTTAATTCTTTTTCTTTATCTAGAGTTCAGTCATTATTTGTATCTAATTTATATATAACTGAATCGTCTTTATTTTCTATTACTTTACTCCAATTAATATTATATTCTTGTAATCATATATTTGATTCTACATCTTGAATATATACTGTTCATGTTCAGTTATTTTGAAAATCATCAACTAGTAAATTATATTTTCATATTTTATTATCATCAAAATCTATTTGAATATTTTCTCTTGTAATACTATAAATATCTATTTCTCAAGTACTTGTTTCTACATTTGATATTTTTGTATAATAATCTCATCATGCTATCATTAAATCATATGATTCTTCTGTATTTGAAAATACTTTCAATGTAAAATTGTCTTGTTTTTTAGGTAGATATATTTGTTTAAATGTATTTTCTACTGATCAGCTAAGTGTTACATTTAGTGGTATTATCACATCTACTCAAGGTATTTCTTCAAGTATAGTTCATCATGAAAATCAAGAAATTCTTCATTCTGTATCAGTTATCATCATATCTGAACTTCATGATAATGTAAATGAAATATCATTTCAATTAAATCACAAAGGCACTGTTTTTTTTCAATTATTATATATATTATCCAAATTTACTAATGATATTTTAGTGAACTTATTCCAATTATATAAATTTAATTTCCAAGTATTATCTATATTAATACTTATAAATTGCTCATATGCTTTTATATTTTTATCATAATTAGGATTTGGGAATGGTACATTATTATCCCAAATATATATTTTTTTAACATCATTTTTTTCTTCTACTTTGTACGGAATAACTGCATGTCAAACATTATTGTTATTGTAATCTTTTCAAAAAAACAATAAAGCATATGTATTATCAGGATTATTTTTTAATTTACGTACTATACTATCTATACTATCATATCATTCATTAATAGCTTTTTGTATATGAGTACTATTTTGTGAAAGCTGAAATGAAAGAATTGTTTCTAGAATCTTATTGTTATCATACTTATTCCAATTATTATTTATATCAGTACTTAATTTATCTATATTATTCCAAATAGTTCAAGTTCATACTTTATTGTAAAAATCAAAAAAATTTGATTTTATAAAATTTGGATATTTATATTCCATAACTGACGATAATGCCATTCAATAACAATTTCATCATTGAAATTGATCATCATTATTTAATCAAAGGCTTTCAAATGCATCAAATAATTTAACAGTGTTATTTTTGAATTCTCACATATCAAAAGCTGACTCAAAAATATTCCATTTATTTCAATCTATTTTTATTCTAGCTAACAATGGTATATTTAATACACGTCAATTTAAAACTCAATCAGCAACACTTCTATTATAAAACTTATACCCATAAGGATAAGGCTCAAATCATTCAAATAGACTATAATCAGTTTCTCATTTAAAATTTCATCAAAATCATACTATTTCACTTTTATTTCAGTTTACATCTTCAG
>Ga0256843_1000540_pt1 | contig 32196 bp, 31 predicted proteins | sample AlvinellametaG_FD_191572 | JGI IMG/M metagenome (GOLD analysis project Ga0256843, IMG submission 191572) | Pompeii worm associated microbial communities from hydrothermal vent at the East Pacific Rise, Pacific Ocean - Alvinella | ecosystem: Host-associated > Annelida > Integument > Unclassified ...
GGTTCATGATGGTGCTGCTACTATGGACTGGATGGAGCAAGAGCAAGAGCGTGGTATTACAATTACTTCTGCTGCTACTACTTGTGAATGGCAAGGAAAACAGATCAATATCATCGATACTCCGGGACATGTTGACTTCACTATTGAAGTTGAGCGTTCTATGCGTGTACTTGATGGTGCTGTATCTGTATTCTGTGCTGTTGGTGGGGTTCAACCACAATCAGAGACTGTATGGAGACAACGTAACCGTTATAAAGTTCCTTCAATTGTTTTCGTTAACAAAATGGATAGAACTGGTGCAGATTTCTACGAAGTAGAGAAGCAAATTCGTGAGCGTCTTAAAGGTAATCCAATGCCTTTCCAACTGCCAATTGGTGCAGAAGATAAGTTCGAGGGTGTAATTGACCTTGTTAAGATGAAAGAGATTGTTTGGGATGCTGACGCTGCTATGGGTTCTGCATACCATGAACAAGATATTCGTCCAGAACTTCAAGACAAAGCTGATGAGTATAGAGAAAAAATGCTTGAAACTCTTGCTGATGTTGAAGGTAATGATGAATTCGCTATGAAATTCTTAGAGGGTGAAGAGATCACTCAAGAAGAGATCAAAGCTGCAATCAAATCTGCAACTCTTGGTATGGCAATTGTTCCAATGACTCCAGGTACTGCATTTAAAAACAAAGGTGTTCAGACTCTACTTGATGCTGTTGTTGATTACCTTCCTTCACCGGTTGAGGCTGAGCCTATTACTGGTACAATGATGGATGACGAAACTAAAGAAGTTATCGTTGAGTCTACTGATGATGGTGCATTTGCTTCACTTGCATTTAAAATCATGACAGACCCATTTGTTGGTGTGCTTACATTTATCCGTGTATATCGTGGTTCATTAGAGTCAGGTTCTTATGTTCACAATACTACTAAAGATAAAAAAGAGCGTATTGGTCGTATCGTTAAGATGCACGCTATCAAACGTGAAGAGGTTCCTGAAATTTACGCTGGTGAAATCGGTGCGGTTGTTGGTCTTAAATCTACAACTACAGGTGATACTCTTTGTGATCCAGCTGAAAAAGTTGTACTTGAAAGAATGGACTTCCCGGATCCAGTTATCTCTGTTGCAGTTGAGCCAAAAACAAAAGCTGACCAAGAGAAAATGGGTATTGCACTGAACAAACTTGCTGCAGAAGATCCATCATTTAGAGTTCATACTGATGAAGAGACTGGTCAGACAATTATCTCTGGTATGGGTGAACTTCACCTTGAGATCATTGTTGACCGTATGAAACGTGAGTTCAAAGTTGAAGCTGAAGTTGGTGCTCCACAGGTATCTTACCGTGAAGCAATTCGTGATGAAGTTGATGAAAACTACAAATATGCAAAACAATCTGGTGGTCGTGGTCAGTATGGTCACGTTGTGTTCAAAATGAAACCTGCTGAAGCTGGTGCTGGTCTTGTTTTCCACAATGATATTAAAGGTGGGGCAATTCCAAGAGAATACATTCCTGCAGTTGAAAAAGGTTTTGAAGAAGCAATGCAAGGCGGTGTTCTTGCTGGTTACCCAATCGAAGATGTTGAGATCAGTCTTTATGACGGTACTTACCATGATGTCGATTCAAATGAGATGGCATTTAAACTTGCTGCTTCAATGGGATTCAAAGAGGCTGCTAGAAAAGCAAACCCTGCAATTCTTGAACCAATCATGAAAGTTGAAGTTGAAGTTCCTGAAGAGTATATGGGAGATGTAATCGGTGACCTTAACCGTCGTCGTGGACAAGTTAATAACATGAGTGATCGTGCTGGTAACAAAATTGTTGATGCATTCGTTCCATTATCTGAAATGTTTGGATACTCAACTGACCTTCGTTCTAACACTCAGGGTCGTGCAACGTACTCTATGGAATTCGATCACTATGAAGAAGTTCCAAGAAACGTATCTGAAGAGATCGTTAAAAAACGTAACGGATAGTTTAAAAACTTTCTTATCTTGTAGTACTTTTCTTAAGAAAAGTACTACAACCTCTTTTCTTATATAAATCAAAAATTTGTTATAATTGCTTAAAAAAATAGGCAAACATAATGTATAAATATCTTTTGATTCTACTTTTTTCTACTCTACTCTTTGCAAAAAATCCCTACCCTTTCTCTGCGTTAGGTGATGTTATTTATAATAATGTTAATAAAGTTGAAAATCTTAAAAAGATTGATGATATCTCTAAAATCTATGGGAATAAAATAGATAAATATGTAGGTGATGTTCAAAAAGTTAAAGAAGAAGGGTTTGCTTTAGAGAATAGCTCAAAGCATGTTTCTGCCAAGAAATATCTTAATGATTTACGTCAACTTGCTAAAGAGTACGATTTTTTTAAACGTACAGTTAATACTTTCTATAAAAAGGCTAAAGAAAAGAGTAATAGTAAACTTTTTTCTCAAGTTATTAACAGTGGTTTAGTTGATACAAAAAAACATAAAAAAGAGATTATAAATTACTACTTTGCACATCAAGAAGATATGAATACTACAGGAATTATACAATCATATCTTGATGAAGATGCAAAGCTTAGAGCAAAAAAAGAGGCTCAAATGAGACGATATAAGTCAAAGAAAGCAAGAGAGGCAGAAAGAATTCGATATTTACGAGAACAAGACAGACTTGAAAAAGAGCGATTAGAGAGAAAATTACAAAAAGAGTTAAAAGAGAAAAAAGAAGAGATACGAAAATATCAACAAAAAGAGCTCTCTAAGACCATTTAAAGTCTTCTTGCTCACTTGGTCTTCCCTCTAGTGTCAAATAGGGTTTATACTCTGCTTTATAGGAGAGTGAAGGGCATTCTTTGACATAATAGCCTAAGTATATCCATTTTTTGGAGCTGTTTTGTGCATACTTTATTTGATTATATAAAGAGAGCTTTCCAAGTGAATAAGATGCAAATTCAGGATCATAATAGAAATAAATTGATGATATACCTTCATCTAATATATCAATTAAATCAACTGCTATAAGTCTATCTTGGAAGAAATAGAGTACCTCATATCCAAACTCTTCATAACCATTAACAAAAGAGCCATAGTAGTGATCTGCTGAAGTTTTATTGTATTCCCAATCTTTTTTTTGATGCATATAACGATGATATTTGTCAAATATCTCTAAATGTTCATGACTTAATGAGGGTTTTTGTATATAAGAACGAATCTCTTTTGCTTTTTTTATGATCCGTCTTGCAGATTTTGAAAAAGTATAATTTACTACATCTATTTTGATACTTTTACACTCGTCACAGCCTTGACAAATTGGTCGAAAATACATTTTGCCAAAGCGGCGAAATCCACGTTCAATAAGCTCTTGGTTTTCATCTATTGTACAGTTCTCTATCACTTTATAATGCATAATTTGCTCTTTGTTTTCAAGATAAGAGCATTTGTCTTCAAGTAGAAATTCTTTAAGTAAATTCATATTGTTTGAGTACTTAAGAGCGGTTTTGTGCTATAAGCACACCTTCTATCATCTTATCTATGTCACCATCTAAAATGGCAGAAACATTAGAGTATGCTTCATTTGAACGTGTATCTTTAACCTGTTGATAAGGTTGCATAACATAAGAACGTATCTGGTGCCCCCAACCTATCTCACTCTTTGCAATACCTGCTTCTTTGGCTTTTTGTTCTTCAAGTTCTAACTCATATAGACGTGACTTTAACATTTTCATTGCTGTTGCTTTGTTTTTATGTTGGCTTCTATCATTTTGACACTGGACAACCACTCCTGTTTCTATATGCGTTATACGAATAGCTGATTCTGTTTTATTGACATGTTGTCCACCTGCACCACTTGCTCTGTATGTATCGATCCTGATATCTTTATCTTCGATTACAATGTCAATATTGTCATCGATTTCAGGAGAGACCATTACTGATGAGAATGAAGTATGACGTTTTGCATTAGAGTCAAAAGGAGAGATGCGTACAAGTCTGTGAATCCCATTTTCTACTTTTAGGTAGCCATAAGCATTTTCACCCTTAATGAGAATTGTAGCATCTTTAATGCCTGCCTCTTCACCTGTTTGATAGTCGAGTAGTTCGACTTTAAAATCATGTCGTTCTGCCCAGCGTTTATACATACGAAGCAACATCGCAGCCCAGTCTTGAGACTCTGTACCGCCAGCTCCAGGGTGAATAGAGAGTATCGCATTATTAGCATCACTCTCTCCACTTAGTAAAACTTCAATTTCCATGGCTCGTATCTGCTCTTGTAATTTAGGAGCATCCTCATAAAGAGCCTCTAAAGACTCTTCATCATTTTCCTCTTTAGCCATTTCATAGAGCTCTTTTGCATCTTCAACAGCACTTTTTGCAATTGTATATTTTTCAAGTTTGCGTGAGAGTTGCATCTTCTCTTTTTGAATTTTGGCAGCCTCTTTTGCATCATTCCAAAATTCCGGATTATTTTCAAGCTTTTCTATCTCAGCTAGTCTTGCTTCTATTTTTTCAGGTTCTACTACTCCTGTAATATTTTGCATTTTTGTTGTGATATCTTTTAAAAGTTCTGTATATTCGTAGTTATCCATCGTCTCATTTCACTTTTTGTAATTCTTAAGTTTTAGATATTGTATAATTGCGAAAGTATAACACATCAAGGCAAAATATGAAGATTATATCATCAGCAAATGAGTTAAAAAAGAATCTGCGTGAGCAAAATAAATCAATAGGTTATGTACCAACTATGGGAGCACTGCATGAGGGACATATTACATTAATACGTGAGGCTAGAAAAGAGAATGAGATTGTAGTTGTTTCAATTTTTGTTAACCCTACACAGTTTTTAGTAGGTGAGGATTTAGATAAGTATCCACGACGTGATGAAGCTGATAAAAAGATATGTGAACTTGCAGGTGTTGATTTTTTATTTATGCCACAAGCTGATGAGCTCTACTTTAATGATGAAGTGAAAATTGTTGCTCCAAATGTCAGAGGTTATGTTTTAGAAGGTGCAACAAGGCCAGGGCATTTTAGTGGAGTACTTCGTGTTGTGATGAAGCTTTTAAATATTGTTAACCCAACATATGCTTATTTTGGTAAAAAAGATGCACAGCAATTAAATTTAATTGAGTCGATGGTAAAGCAATATTTTTTAGATGTAAAAATCATTGCTGTAGATACTGTTCGAGATAGTGATGGATTGGCTTTGAGTTCGCGAAATATCTATCTTTCAAAAGAACAAAGAGCAGAGGCTTTAAAAATTCCACAATCACTCTATATGGCTTCTAAAATGGTTAGTCGGGGTATATTGGATATCCAAGAGATACAAAAGCAAATGCTTATAATATTAGAACCTTTAGAGATAGGTTATGTAGCTATACTTTCTAAAGAATTTGAAATTATAGAAGAAGTTGAAATTGGTAATACAGTGATACTTGTAGAAGCTTTAGTTGGAGAAACACGCTTACTTGATAATATCTGGCTCTAAGTAACCCTCCTCAATCATAATTTCAACAGCACCTTTAAAAACAGGTACAGCAGTCTGTGATGCAAATTGACTTTTTTTAGGCTGTACAACTATAACACCAATAGTATAGTCATGTTTTTTATCATTGGCAAATCCCATAAAGGCAGTATTATATTTACGTACATACTTTCCTTTTTCTACTATATGTGCAGTACCGGTTTTACCACCGATGATTAATCCTGGTGTAATAGCTTTTTTTCCGGTTCCTTTATTAACAGTTTTAATAAGGATTTTTTTAACTCTTTGTGCTGTTGAACCTTTTATGACTTGAACAAAATCAAAAGGATCTATATGTTTCTCCTGATGATACTCATCAATGATTGTATCTACAAGTTGTGGTGTTACCATTTTTCCATTATTATTGAAGACACTGTAAGCTCGCATTAATTGCATTAAATTTGCTCGTATACCGTATCCGTAAGCACATGTTGCTTTATAGATCTCATTTTCAAGACGTTTAGAAGAGGGGATGGAACCGACCTTTTCATAGATAAGGTCAGGAGTAGACTTTTGTGCAAAACCAAAGTTTTTTAGTCCATTATTAAACTCATATCCGGAGAGTTTTTGTGCAAGTTGAGCAATCCCTATGTTTGAAGAGTAGACGATAACATTTTCAGCAGAAAGCCAGTCAAATCTATGCTCATCTGTAATGACTTTACGACCCATTTTAAAACGTCCATTATGTCCATTGACCAATTCTAGAGGATTGATGAGTTTATGTTCTAAAAGTAGGGAAAAAGTGATAGGTTTAAGTACACTACCTGGTTCAAAACTGTACTCTATCATCCCAGCATTAAGGGATGGATAATCTTTTTTTCGGATATTTTTCGGCAAATAACGGTTTGAGCTTGCCATACTATAGACTTTCCCTGTATGTGAGTTCATAATAGCAATCATTACCTCTTTGGCTTTTAACTCTTTTTTCATTTTATCTAAAAGTTTTTCTATTCTAATTTGTAAAGAGACAGGAATTGTAAGTTTAATATCTAGACCATTTATCTTTGGTTTTGTAAAACTCTCTTTGTTGAGAATAATATAGCTGTTTACATCTCGTTTACCACGTGAAAAACCATTTTGTCGTGCAGCAAGATCGGCATCAAATCTTTTTTCTAAGCCCTTTACACCTTTAATAGAAGTGTATCCATCATCTTCCACTTTGTGTGGATATCCTATAATGGGAGTTAGCAGTGTTCCATAAGGATACTCTCTACTCTCTCCACTCTCTATGATACTAAGTCCATGGATAGAACGTAATCCTGTACGTGGATTTTTCAGTTCTAAAAAGACACGAAAACGGCGAAGTTCATAAGAGAGCTTTTTCAGGTACTGTGCCTGAATCTGAGGAATATTATAACTTAGTACTACAACACCTCTTCTCTTCGCAAGTCGTTTGTTGATATCTTTTTTTTTCATACCTGAGTAGATACTGAAGAGTTCTATAAAAAGCTCTTTTTTTTGTGGGTCTATGTATCGTGTATCGACAACAGCTTTGTAGAGTTTTTTTGTTGTTGCTATGTGAAACCCATCTGCTGAAAGGATACTCCCTCTTTGCGCACGTGAAGACTCTTTTGCATAGAGTGATGGCATATGTCTAGATTTGATGACAGTTAGAAGCATAACGCTGAGAAAAACAAAAAAAGCGAGACTTATAATGATGTAAAGAAAAAGTATTTTTTTGCTTTTATTGCGGTTAACCATATATGTTCCAGAGCATTAGTATTGTAGGTAGAAATAAAAAAAGATTGTATCAAATTTGTGCTGAAACTTTTAAAAATATAAGGGGAAAAGTGTTTATAACTGTGTTCTTCCAATCTCTTTATAGGCATTGATAGCTTTGTTTCTAATCTCTAACATAAGTTTCATACTTGTCTCTGCTTTACCGATAGCTAGAGCTGCTTGATGGAGATCTGTTACCTGCCCTGTAGCGATATCTGCCATTGCCTGTTCACTCTCTTGCTGTAGTTCATTGACATCATTAATGGCGGATTTCAGATGATCTGCAAACGCTTCACCACCTGTTGATGGTTGTGATACACTCTCTTTTTGTTTTAGTAAGTCAGCTGTAGATGTGGAAGATAATTTATCTATAGTACTCATCTAAAAAAACCTTTTTCTATTGAAGTAGTGATATAGCAGAGTTTGCCATATCTTTTGCACTTTGAAATGCAGCAACATTTGCTTGATAAGAGCGAGTTGCTTCTACTAGATCGGCCATTTCTACCACAGGATTAATATTTGGGTAGGCAACATAACCATTTGCATCAGCATCTGGATGGTTTGGCTCATATTTCATTAATGGCTGGGAGTCATCTCTGACAATTTTATCAACTTCTACGCTCATTATAGCAGGATTTACCTTTTTGCCAAATTGATTTTCATCTAGCGGATCACTGTAGCCCATCTGATTTGTTTGATCTGCAAGCATCTGGTTGTAAACATCATTAAAATCAATCGCTTTAAATACAACCTCTTTTCTACGATATGGTCCACCCTCATCAGTACGGGTAGTTTGTGCATTAGCAATGTTGCTAGATATCGTATTGACACGGACACGTTGTGCGGAGAGTCCATATCCACTGATATCAAAACTGTTTAAAAAATTACTCATTAGTTAACCTTTGCTGAGGCATCGATAACACTCTGAAATATTAATTTATTCTTTTTACTTGCCATCACGAGTGCATTGAACATAATAGAGTTTTTACTCATCTCTGTAGTCTCTACATCCAAATCAACAGAGTTCCCGTCATTTCTAGCCATATGACCATCTCTATAGTAGAGTGTAGGGCGTGTTGAAGCATCTTGTGATTTTGCTGTAAGATGTTTTTCATCAGTTATTGCCATTTGTAATGTATGCGATTCATCTTTTTTATTGAAGATCTCATTTTTCTTTGCAACAAGAGCATCTTCAAAACTAATATCTCTTGGTTTATAGTAAGGAGTATCTGCATTGGCGATATTTGAAGCGATCATATCTTGCCGAGCAGCTCTATAATCCATTGCAGCAGTAAGAAGAGGGCTTGCTTTTGATGTTTCGATACTCATAGAGACTCCTTAGAATTAAATTATTTAAAATTAAAGCAATTATCATACCAGATAACTAAAAGAATGATTATATTTTTTTTAGTTATTTTGAGTTTATCACAAAAGAGCCTATTTTCTAGAAAGTTAAGCTGATTAGAACCTCTTTAAGTAAATCTTAACCTAAATAGGCTCATAATAATTCTTAAGATTACAAGTGTAATCCAAATTTTACAACTTACAAGGAGTTCTTATGAAAAGAGCTGGTTTTACAATGATCGAATTGATCTTCGTTATCGTTATCTTAGGTATTTTAGCAGCAGTTGCTATTCCAAAACTTGCAGCAGTTAAAGATGATGCACAATTAGCTACAGCAGCACAATCATTCTGTAGTGATGCAGTTAAATCTAAACTTGGTGTTATTACTGAGATTAAAGGTACGATTGCTGGTACAGATTTAACTGATATTATTCAATTAAGAGATAATTGGGCATATGATACAGGTTTAACAGGAATTCCTTCAACAGGAATCAATTATTCAGATTCTGCATTAAAACCAACATTTGCAAACAGTACTAACCATGTATATGTATACTATGTAGATGGAAATACTTCTCAAGGTTTACCAGCTGGTTGTTTTGTATCAAATGCAAGTGGTGGAACAGGCGATACTATCTCTGGTAGTGATGCGAATGATTCATACCAAAAAGGTACTTCTATCGTTTTCAAATAGAAGTTGAATTTTTAAAGCTTCATCATTTTGATGGGGCTTTATACTACAAATTATGAAAACTCCTTCCTTACTCTCTTTATTTAAAGGTTTCAAAGATGCAAAAAAGACGTAACGCTTTTACAATGATCGAACTAGTTTTTGTTATAGTTATTATAGGAATACTTACAGCAGTAGCTATACCAAAATTTGGTGCCGTTTTTCAAGATGCTTACGATTCAAAAGCTGCAGAGACTGTCGCTGCTATTCGCTCTTCAATCTTAAATGAGAGACAAAGACGTATTATGACCGGAGGAGGGAGTAGTTTTACGCCTATACTTGATGATGCATCAGCTAATACATCAGGAGAAGCTTTGTTTGACGGTAATGCAACTGTCGAAATGTTGATGTATCCTATCTATTCAGGAACAAAAGCTGGTAAATGGATGAAAAAAACAAACAATAGTGGTGCTGTTATTACTTACAGATATAATCTTCGTAATGGAGATTATGTAGATTTCAATTATACAAAAGCGACTGGTAAGTTCGATTGTGATCATACAAATGATACTTGTCAATATTTAACAGAATAGGGTAATTAAATATTTTATATTATAAAATTGCTATACTCAACTCTCCTTTAGAATCTTTTACATACCAGTCAACATGTAGTATCGAACTTTACACTGTCGTAGAAGTAGAGTTTAATAAGAGAAAGACCAAGGGTGTTGTTATAGATCTCTGCACGCAACCTGATTTTAAGACTTTTGACATTTTAAATGTTACAGAGTATTATTTTACTCCTCAAATGTTTAGCATAGCAAACTTTATCGCTTCTTACTATATATGTTCTCTTGGTGATGCTTTTGCTCTGATGACTCCTTATAAAAAAGCTCTTGAGATATTTGCAGTAACAGAGTTTACACAAGAAGTAGATATTACATTATCAAAAAAACAGCAAGAAGCACTCTCCTTTTTACAAGCACATAAAGTTGCTTTACTTTTTGGAGATACCGGAAGTGGTAAGACTGAGATATATATGAAGTACTTTGATGAGGTCATAAAAAAAGGACAGCGTGTTGTTTTTTTAATGCCTGAGATCTCTTTGACTCCACAGATGAGTAGACGTCTTGAAGAACACTTTGGTAGATCTTTTGTTATGTGGCATTCAAAATTGACTCCTTTACAAAAGAAAAAGGCTTTAGAAAAGATCTATAGCGGTACAGCAAAAATTATAGCAGGAGCTAGATCGGCACTTTTTTTACCTATAGAAGATTTAGGATTGATTGTTGTGGATGAAGAGCATGATGATAGTTATAAGTCCTCTTCCCGTCCACGATATAATGCACGAGATATTGCTATTTATATGGGAAAAATTTATAATATTCCTGTTGTACTTGGTTCAGCAACGCCCTCTTTAGGGTCGTATGTTAAGTTTCCTCATGTACGTCTTAAAGGTGGGCATTTCCATTCAAAAAAAGAGTTTATCTATGAATCAAGTGAAGAAAAACTTACTCCTTTGATAGAAAAGTATCTTACAAAGACATATGAGAAAGATGAACAGTCTATAGTATTTTTACCAACACGAGCAAATTTTAAGTATCTTATCTGTGCGGATTGTGGTCATAGTTTTTCATGTGCTTTTTGTTCTGTAGGAATGAGTCTGCATCAACACTCAAGAGCTTTAAAGTGTCACTATTGTAATTTTACACAGGCTATCCCTCAAGTATGCCCTGAGTGTCACTCTCCACATTTAGTAAGTTCTCGACTTGGAACAGCTGAAGCTGTCAATTTAATTCAAGAACTTCTGCCAGAAGCAAAGATAGAACAGTTTGATAGAGATACCATTACAACTGCATCAAAACTTAAAAAAGCATTAAAGCGTTTTAATGATAAAGAGAGTGATATCTTGGTCGGAACACAAATGCTCTCTAAAGGGCATGATTATCATGATGTTACATTAGCTGTTGTTCTTGGAATGGATAAGCTTTTAAATATGCCTGATTATCGCTCACGGGAGAAGGCACTCTCTGCTTTGATTCAAGTAGCGGGGCGAAGTGGAAGGGCAAAAGATGCTAAAGTCATAGTTCAGACATTTCATGCAGATTTTTTTAAATATTATATTGAAAAGTATGAGCTTTTTTTGGAGGATGAGAAGCTTTTTAGAGAAGGACTTTATCCGCCATTTAAAAAGTTGTGTCGTATACTTTTTGCACATAAAAATGGTTCCAAAGCACAAGAAGCAATGCGTGATATGGAGATGAAGTTACGTGAGTATGGTGCTATAGAGATCGTAGGTGCAAAAAAATGTGCAGTAGAAAAAGTTGCCAATAAATACCGTTTTGAGATACTTCTTCGTGCAGATAAAAGTACAGATATCATTAGAGCCGTACGAAGTACTATGGTCCCCTTAGCAGAAGTTGATATGGACCCTATAGAGTTTGCTTAAGTTTAGTATTGAAAAACCAGTAAAAAGCGAGAGAGACCCCTGTTGTCTTTTGATAGCTCTCATCAAATAGAAATTTTTTTGCATCATTGAGTGGAAGGTAGATAACCTCTATTTCTTCATCATGAATACCTCCACCCTCATTGATTTTCATCTTCTCATCAATCTCAGCAAAATAGAGTGTTTGGTGTGTTCCAGAGATACCTACTGATGTATAAAAAGAGGATATCTTTTCAATATTTTGAATAGGAACATCATAACCACACTCTTCTAAGATCTCCTCTTTAGCAATCTGAATGTTTGAACACTCTTTATCAACGATGCCGGCACATAGTTCATACATATAGCCATTTTTTGGATTTTTATTCCATACTGTAACACGAAGCTGTTTTACAAGTACAAAAGCATTTTTTTCTCTATGATAGAGTAAAATTGCTACACTGTCATGTGAGAGAACTGCCTCCCATCGTTTTTGTATACCTTTTTGTGTATAGTTAATTTCTATGGGCTTGATAAATTTTGTCTCTTTAAGTGTCTTAATCGAGTCAATTTTATTCATCTCTATTTTCCATTATGTGAATATATGAGATATCTTGAAAGGCTCTTTGTTTTTTGAATTGCGTTGTACTGTTTAACTGTAGGTCTATACTTTTATCATAACTTTTTTTCAAATGTAAAAATGCTTTTTTCTCTTTCCCTTTGAGTTTTTTTGTTGTAACTTGAACAACACGTAGTGGGTTGATAGCACGTCCACGTTTTCTTAACTCAAAATGGAGGTGTGGCCCAGTTGAGCGACCAGTCGTTCCGACATAGGCAATCACTTGCCCTTTTTTTACATATTTACCACGTCTGATCCCACGTCTGAAGGATTTAAGGTGGGCATATCGTGTTTCATATCCATCTGCATGACGAATTTTTATAAGATTTCCATAACTTCCCATACGTGCAGCATAGATAATACGTCCACTGCCAGCAGCATGAACAGGAGTACCTCTACGTGCTGCATAGTCAACACCAAGATGGGCTTTCCATTTATGTAAAACCGGATGAAAACGTCTTTTTGTAAAGTATGAAGAGATTCGTGCTCCACGAACAGGACGAGCCAATAAAAAACCTTCAACTTCATGCCCTTTCTCATCATAATATCGACCATCATCATTTAGATATATATAGTGACGTTTTTTTCTCATCTCAATCATGGCAGCTTTGAGTGTAGGCATAGAAAAAGGATGCCCTAAACGATATTTTTGATCATAGATCATAACAAGTTTATCGCCTTTTCTTATATCATTTTTAAAGTTGAGAGAATTTTTAAAACTAGAGACAAAAATTTGTGCTAATTTTTTACTACCTGTCTCTTTTAAAATATTGTACATTGGGGAGCTTGTAATTGTCGTACTGAAAGACTCAGTTTTTGTCTCACTGATGATAGGTATAGCTTCAAATTTATAGTGCTCTTTATCTTTGTAAATATGAATTTGAAGTTCATCATTTAATGGAAGTAATATCTGTTCAATAGCTCCATTGTTATCATGAAGTATTTGGTAATGAACACCTGTTCTCATCTCTTCTGTAAGTCTTTGATCATCTTTGTCAAGGTCGTAGTAGAGCTCTTTTAAGGGGAGTTTGTTCTTTTCTAAAAAGATGAGATATGTCTCACCACTTTTCCATCGGTATCTATCAACAACAGAAGAAAAAAGTGAAGTTGCTAGTAAAATAAGTATGAAAAATCGTATCATATAGTTAAGCCTCTCCTAAATAATTTGCAAAGATTAGCAAATTTTGGCTTAGTCTGAGGTTTGTTTGATATAATCGCAACATATAAAAAGAAAGAAGTGTTATGAAATATACGATTTTACTCATGTTACTAGTAGCTCAAGTTTGGGCAGCGGTTATTAAGTCACCGATTATCAGTGTAGATGATACAAAAGAGATAGCAAAAATAGAGATAAATAATATAGATATTGGAGTGACTGGTTTTATCATTCACCATATAACTCCAGAGCATAGCTCGATTTTAAGAAATGCAACAGTTATTGCTTTTGATAGAGATAAAAAGATTGCAACTATTGCGATGAGTGAGTTTAATGCTCTACGTAATAACTCTTTGCCATATGGAAAGTGGAAACCACAAGTTGGAGATACAGTTGAACTAGCTTTTGGATACTCTAGAGCACTTTTAATCGCTCCAAATGAAGAGATATATCATCAAATTTCAAGGAGTGTTCATATTCAGTGGATTCATCCAGATCTTTTCGCAACTGTTCTTTCATTTGCAGGACATCCAACACCTTTACAGTCTGATTTTACAAACTTTTCAAATGCTGCAAGTGTAGGTCTGCTTTTTATCTTTTTAGATCAAGAAGTTTATACTGTTGATATTAAAAGTTTTAAAATTTTAAATATCACAAAAGCACCATTGAAAGTTGAAAAAAAGCAAAAACCTTTCTATACTCGTGTTCAAAATATTGATGCTGCTTGGTGGGGAGAAGGGAGTAATGAGATGCAAGAGTATGCACCACATTACTATGAACTTTTAATCAAAAATAATCCAAAAAATAGAGATCTTTATGAGATTGTAAAAAGTCACAAAGAGTTGGAAAATTTGGTAGATGAATTTAAGATAGGAAAAAAGTAGATGATTGATACAAAACACTTAGAGCATTTTAAATCAATAGTAGGTGATGAGAATATTTATAGTGATAAAGCGCATTTGATTGCTTACTCTTATGATGCAACACGGGAACATTTTGAACCAGATGCAGTAGTCTTTCCACGTAATGAAGAGGATGTGAGTGAGATATTACGATATTGTAATAAACATCGTATCATTATTGTTCCTCGTGGTGCAGGGAGTGGTTTTACTGGGGGTGCATTGCCAAGTTCTGGTGGGATTGTGCTTGCAATGGAAAAACATATGAATAAAATCTTAGAGATCGATATGAAAAATATGGTTGCAATCGTTCAACCGGGTGTTATCAATATGGATCTGCAGCGTGCTGTTGAAGAGGTAGGACTTTTTTATCCACCAGATCCAGCTTCTCAGGATTACTCAACACTTGGTGGTAATGTCAGTGAAAATGCTGGAGGTATGCGTGCTGCAAAATATGGAATTACTAAAGATTATGTGATGGCAACACGTGCAGTGTTACCAAATGGTGATGTTATTAAAGCAGGAAAGCGTACTATTAAGGATGTGGCAGGATATAATATCTCTGGAATTTTAATCGCTTCAGAGGGAACCTTAGCAGTACTTACTGAAATAACACTCAAACTTATTCCAAAACCAAAACTTACAAAAACCGCAATGGGAATCTTTCCAACGGTAAATGATGCGATGGAAGCAGTCTACAAGACAATGGCTAGTGGAATTACACCTGTTGCCATGGAGTTTTTGGATAACTTAACTATTCGTGCTGTTGAGCAGACTTTTAATAAAGGTCTTCCTATTGAAGCGGGGGCACTTTTAGTAACTGATGTTGATGGAAATTTAGAAGATGATCTTAACTTCCAACTTGATCAGATTGAAAAAGTTTTTAAAGAGAACGGTTGTTCTGAGTTTCGTCGTGCAAAAGATGAGAAAGAGGCAGCTGATATCTGGTTTGCCCGTCGTAATGCTTCTCCTGCACTCTCAGTATATGGGAGTAAGAAGCTCAATGAAGATGTAACAGTACCTCGTGCTGTTCTTCCTGAACTTTTAGAGAAGTTTTATGCGATAGCTGATAAGTATGAAGTTAAAATTCCATGTTTTGGACATACTGGTGATGGCAATGTGCATACGAATGTTATGGTTGATGGTAGTGATCCTGAACAGGTAAAAATTGCGTATCAAGCGATAGAAGAGGTTTTTCAGGCAACGGTTGATCTAGGAGGAACACTCTCTGGTGAACATGGAATAGGTTTAGCAAAAGCACCTTACATGAAGATGGCTTTTTCTGATGCAGAGATGGCGCTTTTTAAATCGATTAAAAAAGCTTTCGATCCAAATAATATTTTAAATCCTGCAAAAATGGGACTTGATTAAGAAAATGAAGCCTTTAGCTCAAAAGATCTACAAAGAGACAAAACAGTTTGTTTTAGCTTTTGTAGATAAAGAGCTGACACTCTTTGCCGCTAGTCTTAGTTTTTATACTATCTTCACTATTATTCCTCTACTGTTGATAGTTTTAACATTGATAACTTCTATGCCAAGTTTTTCAAATAATTATGAGCGGATAAAAGAGTTTATTTTTTCAAACCTTATGCCGGTTCAATCAGAACTTATTATGACAAATATTGATAGTTTTGTTGCAAACTCTGCAAAAATGGGTGCATTTGGATTGGGGATGATTTTAGTTGCATCATTACTCTTTTTTAAAAATTTTGAGTTTATCGCAAACAAAATTTTTCATGCAAAAGCTCGATCTTTATGGGAGAGTATAACAACGTACTGGACTATGCTTACATTGACTCCTATTGGTCTTGGTATCTCTTTTTATATAACAGGTTATATTGCAACTTTAATGGCTTCTAATGAGATAACATCAGGATTCAATATCTTACCAATAGTTCCTTATCTGATTATCTGGGCACTTTTTTTTCTTATCTTTCAGATAGCACCAAATGCTAAGATAAATCCAAAAGCATCAGCTATCAGTTCATTGCTGATCTCTATAGTTTTTAGCGCGAGCAAAAATGCCTTTATCTACTATGTCTTTTTAAATAAATCCTATACAACAATGTATGGCTCTTTTGCGATTGTAATGTTTTTGTTTTTATGGATATATGTTTCTTGGATTATATTTATCTATGGATTAAAATTATGTTACATAATAGACAGAGTATATAAAAATAGAGAAATCCAGAATAAGTAGTAGATAAAATGCTTCTTTTTTTATAATAGCAAGCAAAGAGAGTAGTATCTCTGTTAAAAGTAGTGTAGATGGTAGTGTTATTTTTACTACGTGAGGGTTTATTTGTATGAGACTCTTTAAAACTCCATCAAGTAGATCTCCAAAACCGATAACGTGTAAAAAGATAGAGAGTGGATAAAAGAGAGTAAAGAGTGACGTGAGAAATATGGAGAATGGATGGTAGATACTAAAGTTACCAAAGAGTGTTAAAGAGTAGGGAAGCATCATAAAATATACCCACAAAGGCAGTAGTATAAATTGCCAGAGTTTACTTTTATTTTGAAAATAGATTAGAAATAAGAAGATATAAAATACACCACTTAGACTTAAAAAGAAACCAACACTAAAAATGAGTCTAGGAAAAAGTGCTAGCAGTAGTAAAACAGTCATAAGAAGTGTCTGCATTGAGATGATTTTTACCCCTTTGTCGTAGAGAATAAAACCAATGAGTAGCATGACAAAAGATCGAAGTAGTGATGGTGGAGTATCAAGAAAGAGCATATAGCTCAGCAATATAATGCTAATGATAGAAAAAAGATCACGCTTTGCACTCCGATATGGAAAATAGCTGTTTTGTAGTAATTTATAAGGGTATTTTATAAGAAAAAAAAGAAGTGTTGAGAGTACTCCAAGATGAAATCCACTGATAGCAATAAGGTGAGATATCCCAAGTGTAGAAAAAATTTGTTGTAGATGGTAAGGGAGTTGTTTCGCTAAAAAGAGTGCCTGATAAATAGCTGCTATGTTTCTGTCTGCGTGAGCATTGTCTATGAGAGTTGTAATATACTCTTTGAGAGTTGGATTGTTGTTTATTTGTAAGATTTTACTAAAAGCAAAAAATCCTTTGAGGTAGGAGATAAAGCTGATTTTTCCTGCCCAGATTTCCAGTTTGAGATCTTTTCCTTTATAATTTGGAAGATTTTTTGGAGCTATTGAGTAAAATGTAAAACCATCGCTGCTTTTGAGTTTAAGAACTTGGTAGCTTTTTTTTTCTCCTTTTGGATTGACATTTGTTTTTGTGTACTGTTTTAGTACTGTTGCTCTAATTAATTGAGAGTCAAATCGTGTAAGTTGTTTATAATTGTAGTACTCATATGAGAGTGAGAAAAAGAGAAGAAGTGCAAAGAGAGAGAAGAGATAGATATAATCTCTTTTTGAACGAAGAAGTTCAACCCTCTCAATTTTTAGCATGACTAGATAGGAGGCATCTCTACATTAGGCAAATCAACATGTGCTGATTTTGTATCGACATTTTCATAAACAGTTTCAACTGCACTTGCAAAGCTTGGAGCATCAACAAAGCGGGTGAGCTTTTTCTGGAAGATGAGTTTGACATGACCGGTAGGACCATTACGCTGTTTTCCAATGATAATCTCAGCCTCCTCTTCCTCTTTTTCAACGTAGGTAGAGGTAAACTCCTTACCTTCTGCTTTTGCTGCTTTTTCACGCTCTTTTTCCTCTTTGTAAAGGTACACATCATCACGATAGACAAAAAGAATGATATCTGCATCTTGTTCAATTGAACCAGACTCTCGGATATCACTTAACATTGGACGTTTGTCATTTCTAGATTCTAGTCCACGATTAAGTTGTGAAAGAGCGACGATAGGAATTTCAAGCTCACGTGCAAGCATTTTTAGTCCACGTGAGATTTCACTCACCTGCAGGTGTCTGTCTTGATTACCTATACCTGACATGATCTGCAGGTAGTCAATAACAGCAATTTCAATTTCAGGGTGTTGATTTTTAAGTTTTCTTAACTTACTTCTTAGTTGATTGATATTAACACTTCCTTGGTCATCAACAAAAAGTTTTGCATTGTTCATTCGATCAACTGCACCGTTAAGATTTTGCCACTGATCATCACTCATATCACCAACACGAAGTTTTTGAAGTGGAATGGATGTTTGAATAGAGAGCAGACGAAGCATTAACTGTTCAGCAGGCATCTCTAGTGAGAAAAAAGCTACACCTTTTCCTTGTGTAATAAGATTGTTTACAGTATTTAAAATAAAACTTGTTTTTCCCATAGCTGGTCGTGCTGCTATGATAACAAGATCTCCTTTTCCAAAGCCTGTTGTCATTTTATTGAGTTCTTTAAAACCCGTATCTACACCAACAAGTACAGAGTTCCCACGGGCTTTCATCTCCTTGATATACTCCATCGTATCATAGGTCATTGTTGGAGAGTCTTTAAAATCACTAGTCTGGTTGTCTTGAGTGATCTCGTAGAGTTTTTTTTCTACGATATCAACAACTTCTGCAGATGGAAGTTCTTCTTCAACTGTTACACGTTTTATCTCTGTTGTTAGTGTTAAGAGATGACGTTTAAGTGATTTGTCTTTTATCTCATCAACGTAGGCTTTTGTATTTGAGATTGGATTGGCTGCAAGTATCTCTAAAAGGACCTGTTCATCAAACTTTTTTGCTTTGATAAGCTCTTTTTTAATGAACTCTTCATCAATAGGTTGATCTTTTTGTAAAAGAGTAAGCATCGCTTTAAATATATCTTGATGAGCAGGAAGATAAAAGTCATCAACATTTAAAGTGACGCTCAGTTCATCAAATTGACTTGGTTCAAAAATGATTGAGCTGAGAATGGAACGTTCAAAGGCTAGGTTATAGAGGTTGTCCTGCACTAGTGTTCTCCTGCCATTTTCTCAACTTCACTAACAAACTTATCAACAAGTTTGTCTTCATCAAGATTTGCTACAACTTCACCTTTTACCATTACCAGACCTTTACCCTTACCATAGGCTATGGCTACATCTGCATGAGCTGCTTCACCTATGGCATTCACAACACATCCCATTACTGATACATTAAGAGGTGTTTTTATATGTTTTGTACGCTCCTCTATCTCTGCAACGGCACTGACAAGATCTGCCTCTATTCGACCACAGGTTGGACATGAAATGATATTGAGTCCATCAGGCATAGCACCACTGTCTTTAAGAATTGCCCGACCGACATTTATCTCCTCTTCAAGTTCACCAGTAATACTTACTCGCATTGTATCACCAATACCATCTAATAAAAGTGTTCCTAAACCAATAGAACTTTTAACTGTTGCATGAAATATTGTGCCTGCTTCTGTAACTCCCAAGTGAAACGGATAGTTGTTCTTAGGACGTAACATACGGTACGCATCAACTGTCCTTTGAACATCACTTGCTTTGAGTGAGATTTTAATATCATCAAAACCTAAATCTTCTAAAAATTTTATATTATACTCTGCACTAGCAACCATTGCTTCAGCTGTTGGACCATATTTGTTATCAAACTCTTTTTCTAAACTTCCAGCATTAACACCAATACGAATAGGTAAATTTCTCTCTTTACACGCTTTAACTATCTCTTTTATCTTGCTTTTATCACTAATATTACCAGGATTAAAACGGATACAATCAACTGACTCAGCAGCAATAAGCGCAAGCTTATAGTTAAAGTGGATATCAGCAACTAATGGCAGAGAGATTTGTTCTTTAATGCTTTTAAGAGCAAGGGCATCTTCCATATCTGGTACGGCAACACGGACAATATCGCATCCTGCAAAATGTAAACGATTTATCTGTTCAACAGTTGCATCAATATCATGCGTATTTGAATAGGTCATTGACTGAACAGATATGGGTGCATCACCACCAACAGCTACATTTCCGACATATATTTTTTTGGTAGGGTATCTTGTTATCATAGAGAGATTTTAGCTTTTTTGGACTAAAAGGGTGATTAAGTTTATGCGCTAGTTACAGAAGTATCTAAAGTACTCAATGATATGAGTACTTTAAAATTTAAAATCCAAGTTTGTATATACATAACGACCTGGTTCATTAAGTAGCATAATATCTGATGTACCCGCAGTAATAAGTGTTAAATCTGCATATGTGTTACTAACAGCATATGTTTTATTAAGAATATTATTTACTCCGATTGTAAAATCAAACTTTTTATTAACAGCATGTTTTACTTTTGCATTCAGTACTGCCCAACCTGCAATTACCTGCTCACCATTCTCTTCATCTATTTGATCCCATCTATCGCTTGCACGTACTTCAACTGTTGCAATAGAATTATTCATATACTCATAGTTAAGAGCTACATTACCACGTAAAGGTGCCATATCAGCAAGGTTAGTACCTGTTTGCCCTGCAAGTGGTGCATCTTTTTTACCTCGTTTATATGAAGCTCCCATATCAAGTGTCATATCATCTGTTAAGTAGATAGTTCCACTTGCTTCTCCACCATAGATGTATGCATCAATATTTTGAAATGCATTTACAGCTACACCTTTTTTAATGTAAATGTAGTCACTGAGTTTAGAGTAGAAACCTTTGATTTTAAAGCTGAAGTTATCATTGTTGATTTCATATCCTAAATCAAGCTCTTGATTTTTTGTTTGGTCAAGATTTGGTGTTCCTACAAGATTACCTCTTGAGCTTAAGAAGTAAAGCTCTCTTGCATCTGGTACACGATAGGCCTGACCTATTCCAAAGAAGATTTTATTTGTTTTATTGAGATTGTAGGTACCTAAAAGATTTGCACTAACAGAGTGGTAGTTGTTATCTTGATAAGTGTCATTTGTAATGGAAGTATCATCAACACGTGCACCTACAGATAGATTAAATGCGCCATATCTTTTATCGATTTTAGCAAAGAGAGCAGTATTTTTTGTAATAGCATTGTCAATACTTTTTCTACCCTTTCCACCCGGTAGATAGCCAGGATTATAGTTCTTCTCATAATGACCATTCCATTTACGTTCACTGCCATCAAGACCGATTAAAATTTTATAATTAGCTATTTCGAAGAGATTTTTGAGTTTCAAGCCATCCATATTTGTTGTAAGCCAGTTTGTCATAACTGGATTTGTTCCATATGATGACATTCTATATGCTGTATCCATTGGGTGGTCTACATCAGAGTGGTAGTATTGCAGATTGATATTTTTGTATGTATCACTAATACTGTCGATATTATATTCTACACTGTAGATATTTGAGTCATCATAACGAGCATCCATTTTTGAATTAGGATAGAGAATATCATCACTTCTATTTGCTGTAACGCTTAATCTCAGTTCTTGGTTTTCATATGTTTTTATAAAAGCTTTTGCCATGGCACTCGTTTTTTTATAGGCAGGAGCATCTTTGTAAACTGGTTGATAAGCAGTTCCTGCAGCAGCTGGATTTGCACTTATGTATTTATCTAGTTGTTGTGAAAGTGAATTTCCGTCACCATCATGGTATTGGTCAGCTGATTCTGTAGATACAGTTGCAATCATACGGATAGTATCATTACCACCACTAAAGGTAGCACCAAATTTTTTGTAGTTCCATGAACCAAAACCTAAATTAATAGAACCTTTAAACTCTTTTGTTGGTTTTTTTGTAGTGATTTTTACACCACCACTGAGTGTTCCAAATGTTGTTACATCATATGGACCTTCAATCACTTCCACTTTATCAATCTGGTTGGCTACAACATGTGAAACTGGTGGATCCATTCTATTTACACAAGCACCATATGTTTTTGTGCCATCTACTTCAACGGTGATATTATCGCGTTTTTGTCCACGAATGAGGATATCATTTGCAATTGCACTACGGCGATTCATATCAATGGCTGGTACATTATCACTAAGTGCCTGTGCCAAGTCAGCAGATGTTTGTGCTTTTTGTGCTACATCTGTAACGATTGTAGCTTCAACATCGATAGGCTTAAGTGTAACATCAGCAGAGTAGAGTGCCGATACAGCAAGAAGAGAGAGAGTAAGTGTTTTTTTCATTGAATATATCCCTTTTATTTATCTTAAATAAGTTATTTAAATCTTTAAAATAAGATTTCTTCATAGATAATAGTAAAAGAAGTGTTACAGAAGTGTTAATTAAGTGATTTTTTTTGCTAAAATTTCAGTATGAGTAGAATTGAAAAGATGAAAAAAATGGTTTTAATCGCTTTGGGTTTTGCGTTAGCAACATATCTTATTATGAGTGCAATGGCAATTTTGGATCAAGAGTCAGCAAGAGAGGTGAATGCTGGAAGCAAAGTTCATAGTAACACAGTGGAGTGATCCATGCTGACGGATGAGTATAGAAGCATCAATAGGGATTATTTTTCGCAGAGGAAAAGTTGTTTTAAAAATATTAAGAGCACTCTTATCTTGAGGAACATTATAGATGGGTACTAAAATAGCATCATTGATAAATAAAAAGTTAGCATAGGTAGCAGGAAGTCTTTCATCTTCATAGTAGAGAGCATCTGGCATGGGAAGTGCAATGAGCTTAAGATTTCGCTCGGTAGCTATCATATGTAACTCCTCCTCCATAAGTAGGAGTTGGTGATAATGTTCATCGCTTTTATCTTTACATTGAACATACATAATCGTATCTTTGTTGATAAAACGAGCAAGTGTATCTATGTGAGAGTCTGTATCATCACCTGCAAGATAGCCATGGTTGAGATAGAGAATATGTTCAGCTCCAAAATACTCTTTGAGTTTTTTAGTAATTTGAACATTATTAAGTTCTGGATTTCGATTTGGATTGAGCATACAGGTAGATGTTGTAAGAATTGTATCAATACCATTGCTTTCAAGTGCACCACCTTCTAAAACAAAAGGAATAGAATCTATTTTATTTTTATAGCATTTTTGGATGGCATGAGACATTGTATTGTCTTTGTTTGCTACAAATTTATTTCCCCATCCATTAAAAGTAAAATCAAGCAGTTTTGTCTCTTTGTCCATGCTAACACAGAGTGCTGAAGAATCGCGTGCCCATGTATCATCTGTTGTATACTCCACCAAATGAAGATTTGGATGTATAGGGAGATATTTTTGTACCTCTTGAATTTTGTCACACACAACAAGAACAGCTTGAAATGGAAGAATAGCATTAATAATTTTAATGAAAGAGACTTGAGCTTCATGCAGATATGGTTTCCAATCTGTTTGTGCGTGAGGAAAGATGATTTGTGTAAAACTTTGTGATTCAAACTCTGCAATTAATCGTTTTTGCTTAAACATAATGTATAATTCCCTATGGCTTACATAACTCTCAATAAAAAACATTTTTTTAATAACTTAGATATTATTGCACAACGAAGCAAAGGTAAAGATAAAATTGCATTGGTTTTAAAAGATAATGCTTATGGTCATGGACTGCGTGAGATGGCATTGATGGCACAAGAGTATGGTATCGATAAATGTGTAGTTCGTTCTTATAATGAAGCAAAGTCAATAGAAGATTTGTTTGCATATATTTTAGTTCTTGCTGATGTTCCAAAGAATTTTAGTTCAAAGATCCGTTATACAATTAATGATCTTCGTACTATCTCACAACTACCAAAAGGAACAAAAGTTGAATTGAAAGTAAATACAGGTATGAATAGAAACGGCATAGAAATGTTTGAGTTGCGTGAGGCATTTCAAGCTATACAGGAACAAAAGTTAGAACTTGAAGCTGTTTTTACACATCATAGTTGTGCTGATGAGGATCTTTGCATTTTTGAGGAACAAAATAGAAATTTTGCAAAGATAAAAGAGGCCTCTTTAGTTTTACAAAAAGAGTTTGCTTTTAAGCAACTTCGTTTTCACTCTTGTAACTCTGCTGCACTTTTTGAGACGGATAACTTTAATGAAGATATGGCTCGTGTAGGTATCGCAGCATATGGTTGTTTGGAACTGCCAAATAGTATAAAGATTGATGGGCTGAAAGCTGTTTTGTCCCTTTATGCAAAAAGAATCTCTTTAAGAAAAGTATCAAAAGGTGTTGCCATTGGATATGGTGCTAGTTATAAAGCAGAGCAAGATATCTTGGTTGGAAATTATGATTTTGGTTATGGAGATGGTTTTTTACGGAGTTGTTCTAATAGATACAAAACTCCCGATTCTGTAGTATTACTCGGCAGAATTTCTATGGATAATAGCAGTTTTTTATCAGATAAAGAGGAGCTATTGATATTTGATGATGCGACAGAGGTTGCAAAATCTGCACAAACCATAAGTTATGAGGTATTAACCTCTTTAAAACCACATTTAAAGCGTATTGTAGTTTAAAGAAGTTGAGGTGAAGGTTTTCCTATATAATATCCCTGAATAAAATCAACACCAAGGTCTGCTAGTAATGCAAGGGCAGTTTCATCCTCAACATACTCTGCTATTGTTTGCAGACCAATATTTTGTGCAAATATTACTATTGTCTGTGTTATTTTTCTTGCATTTTCATCTCTTGTTATATTTTTGACTAATGAGGCATCTATCTTAAGATAGTCTACATTGAGTTCAAGTACGTGAGAGAAGTTTGAATAGCCACTTCCAAAATCATCAATAGCGATTTTTGCTTTATACTGTTTGACATTTGTTATAAAGTTTTTAATCTCTTCATAATTTTCTATCTCATTATTTTCAAGTATTTCAAAAACGACTCTGTGTGGTGCATTATAATTTTTAAGTTTTTCTAGAATAAATGCAACTGTCTTTTCATTTAAAATATCATCAATAGAGAGGTTTAGTGAAAATTCATACTCTGTTTTTTCTTCAAAAAATGCAAAAGTCTTTTCAATCATAGCATAGGTAATATGTGGATAAAGTTTTGATTTTACTGCTATGTCTAAAAAGAAATAAGGTGATATAACATCACCATTATCATTAATGATACGGACAAGAGATTCATACTTCTCAACTTTTTTCGTGTGTAAATTATAGATAGGTTGAAAGTAAGGTTGGATTTTATCATTTGCAATGGCATCTTTTAGTAAAGCAATACCTTGAATATTTTTATTTACACTCTCTGTTGAGTCAACAAGGTTATCATAAACAACAAGGTCCGCTTTTGAACTTTTTGCAACTTGTAGTGCCATATCAGCTTTAATGATAAGTTCATCCTCATTAGAGGCAATACCACAACTAACAGTGATAAAGATTGTGTAGTTTTCTATATGGTACTCATGTCTTTGAATAGAGTGAAGGAGCCTTTCTATACTCTTTTTAAACGCATCTTCTGATCTTTCATGTGTTGTGAATATAGCATATTCATCACTTGGAAGTTTATAAACAGAAGCATTTTTATAGCTGCAAAATTTTTGAATATTTTGTGCAAGTTGTAGAAGAAGCATATCTCCAATAGCATGACCATAAAAATCATTAATATCTTTAAAATTATCAATATTTATAAGTGCTAAGTGTCTATTCTTTTCCTGTTTTGAGTTACGAATATCTTCTAAAAATTTTAATCTATTAGGTAGACCGGTAAGACGCTCACGTATGAGGGACTCTTTTAGTCTTCTGGTCTGTTTTTTTACAGTATCTCGAAGGTAAATATTAATATTTTTTGCCTGTTGCGCAATCGTATAGATAATGATGAAAAGTACAATAAATGCAAAAGTATCATAAATAATGGACGCACTTAGATGATGCATAAAGTAGTTGTTGAGTTTATCTTTTGGTACCTTTATGCTTAATATACCGCGTAGTTCTCCTAACTTGTAATTATAAGCTTTATCATATCTTTCTTGGATAAAAAGAGGAGCATCCTCTTTTGCTGCATGACATTTAAGACATTTTTTTTCTATCTTTAGAGCAGCAGCATATTGATAATATTTGGGATTTTCACTGCTAAAGTATTCCTTCTTTTTTGGATGTTCTTTAAAGTACTCTATGGCTTTGAGCTCTTCAGTATCTGCTCTGTTTTTAGGATCTCTTGCTCTGTCTGAGACAGTTTGTAAGCTTATATTGAAAGGGTTGTTTTGTGAGAAGGTTTGATTGATATAAAAGGAGCTATATGCGGGTAGTCCTTTTAGTGTATCTTTATTTAGAGGGATTGTCTTATTAAAATAAAGATCTTGGTAATAATATCTATGTGCAAGTGCATGAAACTTTAATACCTGTGCCTCTTTTTGTGCAAACTCTTGCATCTGTTTTTTAGTGTCATGATAACTATAAAAAATTCTCAATAATAAGACAAGTAAAAATATAACAGGAATGATATAAAGTATTTTTCGATTTAGATATTTTTCCATATTGTAACCTTGCTATATTATAGCTAAGTTTTTAGAGGATTGTTTTGTTTCTTTGTTTAAAATTTAGAAGAGTATCCGTTTTGCTTTGTAGTAGTGTTCTTTCCAGTAGGGATTGTTGATATTTGAAATTGTAACACCGTGCTTACTGGAGGTGTGTATAAAGTATCCATTTTCAAGATAAATTGCTGAATGTAAACCTTTATATGAGGTCTTAAAAAAGAGAAGATCTCCCTCTTTTAGCTTAGATTTTGAGATACTGATACCTTCTCTTATCTGTTGATGTGTTGTTCTTGGTAATTTAATATTGAATGCTTCTTTGTAAATTTTCTGGACTAATGAGGAGCAATCCACACCATTTTTATCTTCTCCTCCATAGCAGTAGCTAACACCTTGCCACTTTTTATATGCTTTATAAAGCTTGTGTTTTATACTCTCTTGAGTATGATAGGAGGGTGTTGCTCTTTGTAGAGGTTTTTTATAAGATGTTTGTGTGCTACAAGCACTAAGAAAGAGTAGCAAGATATGAAGTCCAAGGAGAAAAGCTTTCAACATCTTTTAGGAGTTTACTTTTACAATTGCCTCTGGAAATATAACACCATCTATACCGAGTAGAGCAATCTCTTCTATCTCTTCTTCATTTGTAACATGGGTAAGTATCTTTGCATCAAAAAGGTATGTTTCTGCTATATTTTGTGCTGTTTTTGCATCTTTTTTATCTACAATAATATAATTTGCTCCTAATGCAGAGGCATAAATTAACTCTGTAATATTTGAAACATAAAGAGCAAAGATAATTTTATTAAGATAGAGATGTTCAATAATATCAAGATTCTTTTCAGAGTATTCAAGATAAATTTGTGAAGAGGGTGGTGTCTTTGTAATCATATCTATATCAAATACATGATAAAAAAGTGGACTGGAGATGAGTCTGTGTCCAAAGAGTAACATGACTATTTTGCCTCTTTTAGACACTCATCTGAGCAGTAATATTTGCCATTACTTAAAATGGCTTCTGAGATCTCTACATAGACACTGCAGTTGGCACATTCTACCATTTCATTTGTTGGCGCAGATGTTTGCTCTTTTCTTGGTCTATTTTGTTGTCTGTTCTTTACACTTTTTTGTTTAAAAAACATAATATAAACGATGTATATTACAGCGCCTACAAGTAGTGCTTTTAGTATCATAACTTCTCTCCTAGTAGTAAATAGTGTCTTTTCTGTTTTTCAATTACTTTATACTGCATTCCATGGGTCTCTTCAACTTCATCAAAGACACGCTCTCCTTTATAAAAGAGGAATTTTGTATTAGAATTACTGAGGTTTTTACTTAAGTCTAAAAGCATCTTTGTATCTGTAACAGCGCGTGAGGTAATGAGCTCAAAAACTTCAGGTTCCATCTCTTCAACTCTTTTTTTAACAATAGTAACATTCTTGAGTGCCAAATCAGCTTTTATAAACTGTAAAAAACTTGCACGTTTTGTTAATGGTTCAACAAGAGTAACTTGTGTATCTGGAAGTCCAAATGCTAAAATCATACCTGGAAATCCAGCCCCTGTGCCAATATCTAAAAGAGAGTTTACCTTTGGTAGAAAACTGATTGGATAAAGTGCATCAAAGATGAAATTATCCACTGTCTTTTCATCTCTTGCACCTGTTAGATTGTGAATTTTATTCCATTTAAAGAGGTGCTCTTTATACTTTCGAACATTATGAAAAAAGTTCTCTGGCAGTGCAATCTTCTCTTTTTGAATACGTGATTGTAAATACAATAGATAATCCTTCTAAAAAGGTATTTTATCCTATTTTTATAAAATATATAGTTCTATTTATATCAGAACTTAAATTTTTCTAGATATAATTAAAAGAAACTTTAGGACTATGAATGAATCTAGAAGGTTATAATTGAAAAATAATATTATTTTAGCTTTTGACTTTGCCAAAAGAGATTTTAAAGAGAGGTATGTTGGTACTGGTTTAGGGCAGTTATGGTATATCTTGTCTCCATTAATTACAATTTTTATTTATACAGTTATTTTTTCTGATTTTATGAAAATGAAATTGAATATTATTGATAACAGTTATGCATATAGTATCTATTTGATTCCTGGACTCTTAGCATGGAATGCAATGAGTACAATTCTTTTAAGAATGGATAATGTTATCTTTGAAAAAGTTAATTTAATTAAAAAGATCAGTGTTCCTATCTATACCTTTTATTTAAGTGTAATTATTACAGAAACAGCACTTTTTTTCTTATCGCTCTCTTTTGGTATCATCTTTTTATTATTTGTTGATCAAACTGTTAACTTTGTTTTTTTATGGTTAATTCCTTTGATTCTTATCCAGTCTGTTTTTATATTGGGCTTAGGTGTTATACTCTCATTGTTTAGTGCATTTTTTAGAGATTTAAAAGAGGCCCTTCCAATTGTATTACAATTGCTTTTTTGGATGACTCCCATCATCTATATGAAGGAGATGATAAGTGATAAATACCCTTTCTTGGTAACTTATAACCCTTTTTATTATTTTATAAAAATTTATCAAAATATCTTTGTTTATACAAAAGCTCCTACTTGTGAAGACCTATGTATTATTATCGCTATTGCATTTGTAACACTTTTTCTTGCTATGTTCTTATATAAAAAGATGATTAGTACAATTAAGGATATTATTTGATGCAGAAACTTCTGGAAGTAAAAGAGATAACGAAAATTTATAAAATTTATAGAAGTAATTTTGATCGTCTGAAAGAAGTTTTTACAGAAAAAAGATATCACAAAGCATTTGTAGCAAATGAATCTATAAGTTTTGACCTTTTTGAAGGTGAAACACTTGGAATAATCGGGGTGAATGGTGCTGGTAAATCTACAATCTTGAAAATTATTGCAGGTGTTATTGATCCAACACAAGGAGAAGTCCTTGCACATGGACGGGTAACTGCTCTTTTAGAACTGGGAACAGGCTTTAATCCACAATTAAGCGGTTATGACAATATCTATCTCAATGGAACTTTGATTGGCATGACAAAGAAAGAGATAGATGAAAATATAACAAAGATTATAGAGTTTAGTGAACTTAATGAGTTTATTTATGAAGAGTTGTCAACATACTCTTCAGGTATGAGTATGCGTTTGGCATTTTCAATTGCACTCTTTTCAAGACCACAGATTTTAATTGTTGATGAGGCACTCTCTGTAGGAGATGCTCATTTTGCAGCAAAATGTACTGAAGCATTAAAAGAGCGTAAAAAAGAGAATATGAGTATTATTTATGTTTCACATGATTTAAACTCTTTAAAGATTTTATGTGACAGAGTAATGCTGCTAAACAAAGGGAAAATGGTAGAGATTGGAGAGCCTGAAAGTGTTATAAATCACTATAATTATTTGATAGCAAAGTTAGATAAAGGTGAATCCACGCAGATACAAAAAACTGCGAATGCTTTTGGTACATTTGATCTTGAAATTGAAAAAGTCTCTTTAAAAGGTTTGGAGTCTAAAAGTAATTTAGTGAGTTCGGGAGAAGATGTTAGTATAGAGATTGTAATTCAAAGTAAAAAATCGATGACCAATATGACTGTAGGTATTTTAATAAGAGATAAATATGGACAGGATATCTTTGGTACAAATACATATCATCATAATCTAGAGCTATCTTTTGAAAAAGACAATCGATATAGATGCAGTTTTAAAATGCCATTAAATATAGGCACTGGAAAATATAGTCTAACGGTAGCAATCCATTCCAATGAAACACATCTGCAGAACTGCTCTCATTGGCTTGATTATGCTGTGGATTTTGAAGTAGCTGGTATTAAGGGTGCGTATTTTATCGGGTTATGTAAGTTAGAACCGAAGATAGATTTTGATAGGATAAATAAAGAGTCAGGTAAGAAAATATGATAGAGATACAAAGTAAAAAGATTGATAGAAAAAACCTTGAAGATCGATTAAATAAAATTATTGACAAATATGAGAACAGTGAAAAAAAAGAACGAAAAATAGTTGCAAATGAGAATGAAGTACAAATCGTACCTACTGTTGAAATTAAAGAGGATGAAAAAGATATTTATGTTATGCAAGACTTTACAAATTATCATAATGAAGTATTTATTAATAAAGTCTATAAACTTGTTTTAAGAAGAGATGCAACAAGAGAAGAGATCAACTATTATATGAACCTTTTAGAGAGTGGAGAAAAATCTAAGACAGAGATCTTGGTATATATCCGTTTTAGTAAAGAGGGTAAAGAACAAAATGTAAATATAAAAAATATTCGATTGTATTATCTTTTAATCCGATCATTTAGTATACCTATTATAGGCTCTTTGTTCAGATGGACTTTTTCAGTGGTATCACTTCCTAAGTTATTAAAAAGATATAATATTTTAGAGTCACGTTTAATGTTGGAAAAAGAGCTTTTAGAGCAACAAATGATTCTTGAGAGAGAAAGTCTTAAAGAGGAGTTACATCGTGTAAAAGAGGAACTCAACCTTTATGTTTTACAAATGCAAGAGTTAGCAAACAATAGATCTCTAAAACAAGAGAGAGAAAAAGAGATTTTTGATGCGCTCTATATCGATTTTGAAGAGCAGTTTCGTGGTGCACGTGAAACAATTAAAAAACGCCAGGCTTATTATCTACCGATGGTCAAAAAGATTTTACAAAAGATAGAAGCGCCTCTTTTAGATATTGGTTGTGGTAGGGGAGAGTGGCTTGAGTTACTTAAAGAAAATGGTATCGAAGCCAAAGGTATAGATCTTAACAGTATGATGATTCAAGAAGCATTGCAATACAAACTTGATGTTGAAAATATAGATGTGTTGGAGTATCTTAAGAGTTTAAACAGTAACAGTTTAAGTGTTGTAACTGCTTTTCATATCGTAGAACATCTCTCCTTAGAAGTCTTAATAGAGATGCTTGATGAAATTTATCGTGTTCTAAAAAAAGGGGGAATGGTTATTTTAGAGACGCCAAATCCAGAAAATGTGATTGTTGGTTCATGTTCATTTTATACAGATCCAACACATAAAAACCCTATACCTCCTGTTACATTAGAATTTTTTGTGAAACATAGGGGGTTTAGTGCAATTGAACTCTATGGACTTCATGCGCTTAAAACGATTAGTGAAGAAGATATTCACATGGCTGGAGTCAAAGAGATGATCTCTTTCTTCAATAAAGAACAGGATTATGCACTTATAGGATATAAAATATGAAAAAAATGAGTCTTCATCAGTTTTCTCCAGCTGCTTATAGTGGAGATGGTGTTACCAATGGTATGTTCTATATGCAAAGGATACTGCAGGATTTTGGATTTCATTCAAATATCTATGCAGAGTCAATTGATATAGTGTTAGAAGATAAAGTTTTTGACTATAAAGAGTTGTTTAATTGTGATGATGAGGTTGTACTTTTTATTCATTACTCTATATATTATGACTTTGACAAATGGATCAATCAGTTAAAGTTGAAGAAAATTATGATTTACCACAATATAACTCCTCCTGAATTTTTTGCTGAAGATACTTTTTTACATCAAATGTGTAAGCAAGGTATAGCTTATCTTCCAAAACTTGCAAATAAGGTTGATGGAGCAATCGGGGA
>Ga0256843_1000541_pt1 | contig 32181 bp, 31 predicted proteins | sample AlvinellametaG_FD_191572 | JGI IMG/M metagenome (GOLD analysis project Ga0256843, IMG submission 191572) | Pompeii worm associated microbial communities from hydrothermal vent at the East Pacific Rise, Pacific Ocean - Alvinella | ecosystem: Host-associated > Annelida > Integument > Unclassified ...
GAGCTTGGTGTGTTATGTGAAAAAGAGCAGGTCTCACTGCTACCATACTCTCCACTAGGTGGTGGTGTTTTAAGTGGAAAGTATAATCAAGCTCAAGATGCACAAGGTCGCTTTAGTGACTATATAAAATCCACAAATAAACGCCAACGCTTAATGGCAGCAAGGTTTTTAAATGAGAAAACACTTGCCTCTACACAAAAGTACTTAAAAATTGCAGCCGATGCAGGATTCGACCCCGTAACAATGGCAACAGCATGGTCCAAACAGTTCTCTTTTGTAGCCTCTACCATCATAGGTGCTACCACTCCAGAGCAACTCGATGTTTCACTCGCAGCGATGGATTTAGAACTTAGCGATGAGGTACTTCGTGCCTGTGATAGAGTGCATGAGGAGATTCTTTACCCTATGGGGTAGAGAGATTTTTACATGAACAAACTCCTGACACTTCTAACAAAAAAAACAGCACTTAAAAAAGAGCATATTGAAAATATACTCAAACTCTTAGATGAGGGTGCTACCATTCCTTTTATAGCCCGTTATCGTAAAGAGATGACAGGTTCTGCAAATGATGAAGTCCTTCGTGACTTTGAGAGCATTTACCTTGGTGCGAAAAAGCTTTTAGAGCGTAAAGAGGAGATTTCTCGTCTTATTGCCGAGCGTTCCGTACTCTCTGAGACACTACAAAAGAGCATAGACGCAGCAGAGACACTTAGAGTTTTAGAGGATATTTACAGACCTTTTAAAGAGAAAAAATCCACACGTGCTACGCAGGCAGTTGCTTTGGGTTTAGCCCCTCTTGCAAACATACTTCAAGCTGCAAAATTGAGTCGAAGTGCATTTGAAAAAGAGGCAAAACGGTTTGTAAAAAAAGATGTGAAGAGTGTTGCTGATGCCATAAAAGGTGCGCAAGATATTTTAGCAGAACGTTATGCAGATCTTCCTCGTGAGAGAGAGGCCATACGAAACTCCATGCAGCGTTTTGGTAGCTTAGAGACCAAGAAAACAAAGCATTTTCAAGAGAGTGGTCTCTACAAAAACTTAGCTTCTAAGAGTGAAAAAGTGGCTTACATTCCTTCTCATAGGTACTTGGCAATTATGCGTGGTGTGAAAGAAAAAGAGCTCTCTGTAAAGATAAGCATAGATAGTACACGCATAGAAGAGAACATAAAGCAGTATAAAATACCGCGCCATGCTTCGAGCTCTTGGGAGCTACTCTTTGAAGCGTATCGTGATGGTTTAAAACGTCTTTTACTTCCCTCTATTGAGCGGGAAGTTCAGAGTGAACTCAAACAGAAGGCAGATAGTGCTGCCATTGGCGTTTTTGGAAAAAATCTTACACAACTTCTTATGACACCTCCTATTTCTAAAATGGTCATCCTTGGTGTAGACCCCGCGTTTGTAAGTGGTTGTAAACTTGCTGTTATTGATGAGAATGGAAACTATTTAGACTCAGCGGTTATCTACCCAACACAACCAAAAAAAGAGTATGCAAAATCAAGAGATGTTGTTTTAGCCTTACGACAAAAGTATAACATTACAGGTGTTGCCATAGGCAATGGAACAGGCTCTTTAGAAACGCAGGAGTTTTTTGCTCGTCTCAACCGTGATGAGGGTGCTAACCTTCGCTACACAGTAGTCTCAGAGGCGGGGGCTTCTGTCTACTCTGCTTCACAACTCGCACAAGAGGAGTACCCAGACTTAGATGTAACCATTCGAGGGGCTATCTCTATAGCACAGCGGTTGCGAGACCCTATGGCTACACTTGTAAAAATTGACCCAAAATCACTTGGCATTGGGCAGTACCAGCATGATGTCGACCAGAAACTTCTTAAAAAAAGACTTGATGATATCACCTCTGATGTTGTTAATAGAGTTGGTGTTGATATAAATTCAGCTTCTGTTGCACTGCTCACTCATGTAGCAGGTATTGGTGCAAAAATAGCAAAAAATATTGTTGCATATAGAGAAGCAAATGGAGCTTTTCGCACAAAAAGTGAGCTCTTAAAAGTAAAAGGTTTAGGAAAAAAAGCTTACGAGCAAGCTGCAGGGTTTATACGCATAAAGAGTGCAAAAAACATTTTAGATAACAGCGGTATTCACCCTGAGAGTTATGCGGTTGCGAAGCGTTTAGAGGGCTTAGAGTTGGCAACTTTGGACATAAAAACAAAATCGCAAGAGTTAGGAGTAGGGGAAGAGACGCTGCGAGACATAGTCAAAGAGTTACAAAAGCCTGGATTTGACCCGAGAGAGGAGCTACCTCTCATCCCTTTTAAAGAGGGATTAACTGACATTAAAATGCTCAAAGAGGGTAGTTTTGTCTCTGGTGTTGTACGAAACATTACAGACTTTGGAGCCTTTGTTGACATTGGGTTAAAAAATGATGGAATGATTCATATTTCAAAAATGAGTAACACAAGAGTATCTCACCCACTCGAAGTACTCTCCCTCAACCAGTACTTACCTCAAATTGAAATTGTGAGTATAGATTACGAAAAAGGTAAGATAGGACTCAGTTTAGCCTTTACTTCTTAGTTCAATAAAGTCTCTCTAAAGTTATCTATAGATAGAATAGTGCAGAAAAATAAAGGGATGTTATATGAAACTATTTTTTTATCTATGTTTACTCTATGCAACAACGCATTTAGTCGCTAGTGATGTTAAGTTATATAAAAATTTTACATTTGGCTTATCTCATAATGAAGTCCAAGAGATGACAAAAGCATATGACTGTTCAAATGACTTTGGAAAAGGTGCATTATGTCAGTTAAATCAAAGTTTTTTAAATCATAATTATGATGTTTCATATAGATTTATTGAAAATAAGTTAGTAGATATTTTGTTATTGAGTGAATTCAATTATGAAGTCTACTACACTACACTTCAAAAGATTGGTAAAAAGTTTCAATTAATTGGTATGCTAAGTGAAGGTAATACTTTTGATTTTATAGTAGAAAGAAAGAAGTACAAAGATACTGAATATTTTAATGAAATTACTAAATTTGAGCGAAAAGGCTTATCGAAAAATGATTTAACATATATTTTTATTGATAAGGAAAATTTTAATAATTTTTTAAATCAAGCATACAATATGCAAAATTTAATACAACTATCTAGTGAAAATGTAAGAGAAATTGATTATAAAATTTTCGAAAGTGAGAGTAGAGTATATTCAATGATACAGTTTACTGTACCTAAAAAAAGTTTGAGCCTTTTAAATAAGACAACAGAAGATGAAGATTTTTAGATAGCTTATTTCTTCTCTTTCGTAATTTTATAGACAAAACTAAACACCTCTGCAATGGCTTTGTACATCTGTGGGGGAACCTCTCGGTCTACTTCTAATTTTGAGAGCATCTCTACCAAATCTTCATCTTTTTTTATGGGTATGTCATGAAGTTTTGCAATTTTAATGATGTTTTTTGCACTAAACCCCTCTCCCTTTGCTGTAACTTTTGGTGCTGTCCCTTTGTCGGCTTCATATTTGAGTGCTACTGCTTTTTCTCTCATGCTTTTACCTCAAAACCTGTGTTGACATCTTTTGAGAGTTGGTAAGCTTCTGATGAGGCATGCGAACTCTCATCTAAGAAGCGAATAGAGGAGGGTGTAATGCCGACATCTTTGAGTTGCCCTCGAAGTATTGGTATAGCCTCTTGAAGCTGTTTTTTGAGTTCTTGACTCTCTGTTGTAATGTTAATGTTAAGCTGGTCTCCCTCAAAGAGTCCTAAACGTAAATGTAAAGAGCCATACTCTTTGAGTTGTAGTTCAATGTCGGTAAAAAATTTAGAGTTTTTCCCCTTTTTAATGCTAAATTTCCCCTCCTCTAAGTTCTCCCAACTGTAGGGAATGTAGAGAGAAGTGTTCTGTGTAAGGTGTGAGAGTAGCTGGTTATAGTCGATGCTAAGAAGCATTTTGTCTATGTGTTTGAGTAACTCCTGTTTGTTCGGTATGTTTGAGTTACTTATCTCCTCTTGAGCTTTGAGGAGTGTGGCTTTTACATCTTGAGCAAGTGTCTCTTTTGTTGCATTTGTATTTTGAAGATGCTCTTTGGAGCTTAGCTCTTGCACCTTTTGTAGTAGTTGTGTTGTCTCTTTTGAAAAGAGCAAATCCTTTGGGTGGAGCGACTTGTCTACAGCGGAGTTTTGTGTTTGTGCGAAGCCTTCTGTAATTTTTTGCAGCTGTTGCGAGAGCTTTTCAAGAGTGCTACTCTCTTGCGGTGTAGTCGTAAGTAGGGTAGTGTTAGAGATATTTTTAAAGGTATCGCTATTTATAATCTTTTGGAGCTCACTGTTGAGCAGTTGTGCATTTGGTACTTTAGAGTTTTGTAGAAGTTGTGCTAACTCTTGGACAGAAGTTTTTAGCTGCATCTGTGGAGTTTGGAGCTCTTTAATTTTACTCTCTAAAAAGAGGCCAGAGTTTTCTACTTTTGTCTGGAGCTCTTTTCCATTAACGCTCTCAATAGAGGTAAAAAACTTTGAGAACTGTTTCTCTAAAGTACTCCCCTCACTACTCTGTTTAAGAGAGTTCAGTAACTCTTTTGCAGAGGAGGTAACACTTCCAAGATCTTTGAAGGTGGGGTTGTTTTTGAGGAGGTCTAAAAGTGCTTTGTTACTACTCTCATTTTTAGAGCTCTCTCCTAAAAAAGAGTCTAGAATGGAGCTTAAATCTTTCCCTTGTGAGAGTCGCTGAAACTCCTCAGGAGAAGATGTCTGTATGAGCTCTTGCAAGGCTCTATTTGTGTTTGGAACAATAATATTCACTGTTTTGTCAAGATGCAAGTTTACCATAAGATGAGTATACCATTTTTTGGTATAATAGTACTTATATTAGATAAAAAAAGAAGAAGTATAATGAAAGAAAAAACAGAGAAGATTTTAGAAATTTGGCATAAACATTTTAGTGATGAAGAGCGACAATATAGTGAGTTTGAACCCTCAGACATAGAGTATTTTGTTGGGTGTATGCTCTACAACCATTTTGCATTCTCAAAAGCACTAGAGAACTTAAAAACAATGGATTTAAGTTATGACTTTTTAAGTGAATGTGGGGAGGAGTATGATGAGATTCAGGCTATTATAGCATCCATTACATTTGAGAGTGAGGAGGAGAGTTTAGCTTTTCTACAAGAGTTCATCGCTGAGTCACGAGCGAAGTACAAACCTTCTGAACTCTACTTACTCAACAGACTGCATAACCATGTAGCAACGCTAGCAGACATCTACCATGGTGTTTTAGATGTGAACCCTGTAGATTTTCAAAATCCTCTTTTACGTTAAATGTTACAGAAGTACCTCATAACTTCACGGGAGTTCTATAGTGACACCCCTGCTGTTTTTCGTAATATTTTGCATACACAACTGGTAAAGCATCTTCCAGAGTATGCCCTCTATAGAGATAAAACAAACAGTAACTATGCACTGCAAGCAGAGCATTTTGTAGAAGTCTGTAGTCAGTTTGAAAATGTGAAGAGTTTTCTTCATAGAGACTACTCTTTAGCTGCAAAACTCGGAGCTTATGGTGTCCATTTAACCTCTTTAGATTTTTCTAACATACCTAAAGCAAAAGCATTAGGGTTACAGGTTGTCATAAGTACACATAGTGAAGAGGAGGTACTAAAAGCTGAAGAGCTAGGTGCAGACTATGTAACTTATAGTCCTATTTTTACAACACCAAATAAAGGGGAACCAAAAGGTGTAGACTCACTTGAAAAAATTGTGCAAAGTACAAACATAAAAGTTTTTGCACTTGGCGGTATTCTTGAAGCAAAGCAGATTGAGAGTGTTGCAAAAACTGGAGCTTACGGTTTTGCCTCTATTCGTTACTTTTATTAACATTAAAGTAGTTTACCAGCAAGGTACCCACTAGCGAAACTCCATTGAAGGTTATATCCACCACATGGACCATCTAAGTTCATAATCTCTCCACAGAAGTAAAGCCCTGTAATAAGCTTACTTTGCATAGTTTTAGGGTCTATCTCTTTGAGTTTTATACCACCTCTTGTAATCATAGCAAGACGAAAACCATCATGGTCATTCACTGTAAGGGGTGTCCATGCTAGCAGTGAGACCAGTTTTGCTTTTGCCTTACCCTCTTGTTTATTCAATGATTTTTCCATATCAATAGATGCTAATTTACAGAGCTCTTGAGAGAGTGCTTTTGGAAGGAGTGTCTCTACAAGTTGAGCAACAGAAGCTTGAGGGTTTTTTTCTTGCTCTTTTTTGAGATGTTGGGTAATTTGCTCTTCATTCATTCCTTTTGTAAGGTTAAGTAGAAGAGGTACTTCTCCATATTTTTTTAAAAGTGGTGTGACCTCTCTTGCAAAGTCTAAAACAACAGGTCCACGAATACCACTTTTTGTAAAAATGAGATCTCCTTTGGCTCGTAGTTTTTTATGCTTTTTTAAATTGACTCGAAGTTCAACTTTTGCGATGGTGTCTGCTCTACACTCTGCAACCCAGTTCTCTTTTGTTTTGAGTGGCATCATTGCAGGTGAGAGGTCAGTAACCTTATGTCCAAGCTCTTCTGCAAGGTTGTAGCCATCTCCTTCTGCGCCAAGTACAGGGTAACCTAGACCTCCGGTAGCTACAACAACATGGGAAGCTTTAAAGGTAGCCTCTTCAGTTTTAACACCATCTATATGCTCGCCTTCTACTAAAAGTCTATGGACTCTCTGGTTACAGAGTAGGGTGACACCAACTTTTTGCATCTCCTTTTCTAATGCGGCTATAATTGTGGAGGAGGAGTGTGATGTTGGAAAGACTCGAAAACCATCAGGTGCATGTGTCTCAACACCAATTTCATGCATAAACTCTATGAGTTTTGTACTGTCAAAGAGTGCTAGGGCATCTTGCATAAAACGACCATCACGTCCAAAGTGTGCCATAAATTCCTCATTTGGAAGTGTGTTTGTAAGGTTACAACGTCCACCACCAGTTGCTTTGAGTTTTGCTGAGATGTTAGAGAGTTTCTCTAAAAGAAGTACCTCTTTTCCCTCTCGAGCCGCTACAATTGCTGCAATAACTCCAGCAGCACCACTTCCAACAACAATAAGGTCATATCTTTTTTCATAATTCATAAGCATATTTTAGTATAATCTCGTTAATGAAAACATATTATGGCAATAGAGAGAAGTGTTACAAATGTTATAGACCAAAGAGTTCTTGCATGTGTGGGTATATTACCCCCTTTCATACAGAGACAAAGTTTGTTATTTTAATGCATCCAAAAGAGTTTAAAAAGGTCAAGAACAATACTGGTTACTTTACTCATTTAAGTCTCAGTAACTCAGAACTTTTTGTGGGCATAGACTTTAGTGAACATCGTCGTATTAATGAAATTATTGCGACACATGAGAGCTACATTCTCTTTCCTTCTGAAAATGCACTTGATCTTAGTAAAGAAAAAATAGTAAAAAGTGAAAAAAAAGTAGCTCTATTTCTTATAGATTCTACTTGGGCATGTACAAAAAAGATGTTTACACTCAGTAAAAATTTGAATCAACTGCCACATATGAGTTTTACAACCAGTAGAGTCTCTCAGTACTCCATTAAAGAGCAACCTCAAGAGGCTTATTTGTCGACTATAGAGTCAACTTTAGTAGTTTTAGAACTTCTCAATAAACAGGGTGTTGAGTCTTTAGAAAAAGAGTCTTTAGATGGTTTTTTAGAACCATTTTTTCAGATGATAGCATACCAAAAAGAGATTATTGCTAACCAAAAAAGTAACGCCGTACGATTTAAAAAGCATAAGTAAAAGTAATTTGTGGTAAAAATGTGATAGAATAGCATATGATAAAAAAATTATATGTCCATCTCCTACTATCGTCTCTTGTCTTCTTCACAACTGCGTGTTTTCACTCTCAAAAAAAGCTACTCATAAATGAAGAAAAAAAGTTTGAACCTCTTGAAACTCTCAAGCAAGAAGAGGTTCAAGAAGATCCAGAACCAGGGTTTTTAGAAGAGAACTATGTTGTTGAAGATCAGTACACGAGAGTATTTACAAAATGTTTTGCAACAGGTAAAACTACCCTGACAAAAAGTTGTCAAGAAGATATAAATAGTTTTCTTAAAGAGACACCCCTCAAGCATAAACGCAAGATTATTATTGAGGTACATACCGATAAAGCTGGCTCAAAAAAGAAAAATTTAGAAATATCTAAGAAGAGAGCACTGCATGTTGCCTCCTCTTTATACCATAAAGAGTATGCTCATTCTCAAGTTTACTATGGTGGTTTTGGAGAGGAAAAACTTCTGTACGATTTAGAGTCTCCTCAAGCAAACAGAATTAATAGACGTTTAGTTATAAAGTTGCGAGAGAAAGGGACAAGTGTAGATGAAAAGTATTTTAGAGTGTACAAAAAAAAGACGAAAAAACAGCAGTTTGCAAAGAAAAAAGTAGTTGTACAGAAGAAGAGTACAAAAAAACAGAAAAAAAATAAGCCTATAACTAAAAGAAAAAGCTCTTCACTTCTTAAGTATACAGGAACACCAGATGTTGGATGGATTTACTTTGGTAAAGAGTCTCTTGCAGAGAAGTTTTACATTTCATGTGCAGAAGACAGACCTCAAAAAGTTCGTCGTTCTGTAATAAGTAGAGCAAAAAAAGATGCTTTTGTCCCAGGTTTATACTCTAAACGTATAGAGGGAACTTTTAAAGAAAATTACTTAGAAGTCTATCCTGTTTATGTTTTTGAAAATGGTGCACTTCCTAAAGCAAATCCTATGATTACACTCTACCATAGTAACAAGAAAATAGAGAGACTCCAAACTACTGTGAACACATACAGAGGACAAAAGGGTATTTTATACCGAATCTTTGTCAATAAAAAGAGAGCAGGTCTTATGTGTATGGATTTAGTGATTCCATATGAGACAGGAGATGTCTCATATGGTGCTGTTTATGTAAAAGAGGGGAAAAGTGTGAAAGAGTATAAATTTCACGCTGAGTAGCTTACTACTTGTTAAACATTAGTGAGCCAAGTCTTATCATATTTGAACCACACTCAATTGCAAGTTCAAAATCTTGACTCATACCCATAGAACAGATTTTTGCACCTTCTAGGGTTTTAAAAATTTCATGTGTTGTAAGAAAACTCTGTTTTATGAGTTCTTTATCTTCTGAATGTGCACCAATGCTCATAACACCTTTGAGTTGAATGTTTGGGCACTCTTGAGCAATTTTTTCATACATCTCTTTGGCTACTTCTGGCATAAACCCATGTTTAGACTCCTCTTTTGCAGAGTTTATCTGTAAAAGACAATCGAGTGTCATATTTTTTGCAAGAAGTTTCTTTTGTAACTCTTGTGCTAACTCTAAAGAGTCTAGGGCTTGAAAGAGTGTAGGATTAATGTCTAAAAGATTGTTAATTTTGTTTTTTTGTAAATTACCAATGAAGTGCCACTCTAAAGGAAGCTCTTCGAGTTCTGAAGACTTCTGTTTTAAGTCTTGAACCTTGTTCTCTCCAAATGCACGTTGTCCAATTTTGTAGAGTTTTTCTATCTCTTGTGCGTTAGAGTACTTGCTTACTGCAACAATTTTTACAATATGGTGTCCACTTACATTCAGGCGTGCAGTCTCTACACGACGGATGACATCATCTATGTATATTTTATATTCAATTTCATTCATTTTTTATCCTAAAAGTCTAGTTATATCATTAAAGAGTCCGAGTCCCATAAGACCAAACAGTAGTACCCATCCCACTAAAGTGAGTTTCACCATAACCGCTTCACTCGCTTCACGACGAAAGATGAGTTCATAGAGGTTAAACATAATATGTCCACCATCGAGTGCTGGAATAGGGAGAAGGTTTAAAACACCAAGGTTTACACTAATGAGTGCTGCAAAGAAGAGTACACTCATCCAGCCTGTCTCTGTAGCATCTGATGTGAGTTTTACAATACTAATGACACCACCTAACTCTTTAGCAGGGACATCACCTGTTATGAGTTTTTGAACACCTTTAAAAATCATAGTACTTGCAAAAATTGTTTTCTCAGTAGCATACTCTAGAACATTGGCTAGGGTAGGGTCAAGTTTATGTGTTACACCTGCTGCTCCTATACCAATCATTTTCTTCTCTATACTCTCACCAAACATATTTTTTGTCTCGCGAAGTTCTGGAGTAAGATAGATGTACTCGAAGAAACCGTTACGGATAATACCAAGGTTAAGTGTACCTTTACTCTCTTGTATAGTCTCTGCCATCTCTTGCCAAGTCGTTATTTTTATGTCATTAATAGAGATAATTGTGTCATTTGTCTCTAGTCCTGCTTTTGATGCTGGAGACTCTTTAATGACATCTCCTACAACAGGAGAGAGTACTTCAGGAGAGCCAAGTGCCATCGCAAAGTAGAGGAAAAATGCTAAAATAAAGTTAAACGCAGGACCCGCTAAAAGTATAAATATTTTTTGTAGAGGTGACTTTGTTGTATAGCTATCTGGATCTTGACTTTTTTTAGAAGGGTCAGAGTCATCTTGCCCTTTCATTTTTACATAACCACCAAGAGGAATAGCAGAAATACTCCACTCTGTTTCAAACATTTTAAAGGTAAAAAGACGTTTTCCAAAACCAATACTAAAAACTTCTACATAAACACCTACAGCACGTGCTGCTAAGTAGTGACCTAGTTCATGAAAAAAGATGAGTCCACTAAGAACGAGAAGAGAGACGAAAATACCCATTTAATTATTATCCTTAATAAGGGCTTTTTTAAAGCCCCATAAATACTCTAACCCAGAGTATACTGTGAGAAACACTGCAAACCATAACAGCTCTGTACCAAAAGGCCAGTGCATGAGTAAAAAGCCTATAGCTATCATCTGAGCAACTGTTTTCACCTTACCAGCCCAAGATGCCTTGACATCTATGTTCTGTGTTACAGCCACTGTTCTAATACCAGTAATGAAAAGCTCTCGCACAATAATAATGTATATTGCCCATGCAGAAGCCTCTCCTGTCATCATAAGCCCTAAAAAGGCTGCAAGTGTTAACATTTTATCTGCAAGTGGATCTAAAATAGCACCTAAAAGTGTCATCTGATTCCACTCTCTTGCTATGTAGCCATCAAAAAAGTCTGTGGCACTTGCAAGGACAAAAAGAAGGGATGCAAAGTAGTAGTTCCATGTTATATGAAAACCGTTGTTTGTGAAAAAATCAGGATTGAGAATAATCCAAAACATCAAGGGCGCTAGTAAAATACGCAAAGATGCTAAAGCGTTTGGGAGGTTTAGCAAGAGTAGTCCTTATTTATTTGGTAGAGGTAGTATGGTGGGTATGAGCTCTTAAGTAAGATACTCATACATATTTGAACGTCCAAATTTTTGAGCGAGCATAGGTGCTGTTACACCTCTTTGGTTCGTAATGCTTTTGTCTGCACCAGCATCTACGAGAAGTTTACATAGTTCTGGTTTGTCGTCCATAATAGCTTCCATAAGTGGTGTCCAGCCAACACCATCAACTCTATTTATGTCAGCACCATGGTCTAGAAGATACTGAACCATATCACGTCTATCTCTACGAATAGTAATATGAAGAAGAGTCCATCCATACTTATTTTGGATATTGATGTCATCAAGTGCATCTACCATCTCTGTAAAAGTAGTAAAATCATCTTTATAAACAACATTCTCAAATTTTTCAAATAGTTCTTCTGTATTCATACTCTTTTCCTCTATTGAAATGAAGTTGCACCGTCAACAACAATGACTTGACCTGTAAGCCATGAAGCTTTCTCTGAACAGAGAAATGCACAAGCACCTGTTAAGTCTGTTGCATCACCCATACGGCTAAGTGGTGAGCGTTTAACAACCTCTGCCTTTACCTCTTCGTAGTTAGGGAATGCTTTAAGTGCATCTGTGTCAATTGGTCCACCACTTACTGCGTTTACACGGATGTTCTTTTCGCCAAGTTCTGCTGCCGCATACTTCACCATAGTCTCAACAGCCGCTTTATTTGTTCCGTGACCTGAGTAGTTTGGAGTGTATACAAGGTTACCAGTAGAACTCATAGAGATAATGCTACCACCACCATTTTTTTCCATTCTTTTAGCAGCTTCTTGTGCACCCACAACAAATGCTTCAACAGTTGCTGTGTAGATGTTTCCAAGACCCTTTGGTTTTAAACGCATAAAAGGAGCAAAACCACCAACAACAGCACGTCCAGAGATAATAGCGTTTGAGATGAAGTAGTCAAGTTTGTCAAAATCTTCATCAAACTCTTTGTAAACATCTTTGTATGTTAAAGGCTCTAAAATGTTAAGTTTATAAGCACGAGATTTTACACCATATTTTGCTTGAATGTCTGCAATGATTTCATTTGCAGTATCTGCACTCGAAGCGTATGTAAATGCTACATCACACCCTTGAGATGCAAACTCATAAACAATAGCTTTTCCAATACCACGAGTTCCACCACTTACAAAAAGTACTTTTCCTTTCATATCTTGACACTGTTCATTGTTGCTCATTCTATAATCCTTTAATTTCGTAATTTTTCATTACTTCTTCTATTTTTTTCATATTTTCAAGACTTGGAGCAACAAGAGGAAGTCTGTACTCTAAAGTCTCTGTAAGTCCCGCAATGTACATAGCAGCTTTTACAGGAATTGGGTTTGCTTCGCAAAACATAACTGAGTTAATTGGGTAGAGTTTGTCATTAATTGCTTTTGCTCCAGCAAAATCACCAGCTAATGCAAGTTTTACAAGTTCAGATTTTAAATCTGGAAGGAGGTTAGAAGTTACAGAGGTAATTCCAGCACCACCATTCGCTAAAATAGGGTAGTCAATAGCATCATCACCAGAGAAAACTTTTAACTCTGGACGACGAGAGAGAAGCTCTACTGTTCGCTCTAAGCTTCCTGTTGCCTCTTTTACACCATAGATGTTTGCAACATCATCAAAGAGTCTTATTGTTGTGTCTGCACTAATGTCTACACCTGTACGACCTGGTACATTGTAGAGCATAAATGGAAGTTCACTCACAGCTTCTGCTATGGCTTTATAGTGTTGGTAGAGTCCCTCTTGTGAAGGTTTGTTGTAGTATGGACTTACAGAAAAAATAGCATCTACACCAGCACTCTGTGCATGTTTTGCAATTTCTATGGCTTCATGAGTCGCGTTTGAACCAGCACCAGCTAAGACTTTAGTCTCTGTGCCTTTACATACCTCTACTGCAATTTCTATACAGCGTTTATGTTCGTCGTGAGTGAGTGTAGCACTCTCACCCGTTGTACCAACAGGACAAACAGCGTTCATTCCGTTGTTAATTTGACGTTGAATGAGTGCAGCGTATGTCTGCTCATCTAGTTTTCCATTTTTAAATGGTGTAATAAGTGCAGTTGAAGAACCTGTAACTAAATTCATATATTACCTCTACCTAAGTTTATAAAATTTGCGCAATTATAACGTATTAAACTGTTAGTTTATTTTCAAATGTAAAGAGTAGTTCGTGAAGAACTACTTCTTTGAAGATTTTTTTAGAATGATTGTTGTAGATTTGTCGAAGTTTAAGTACTTCTGTGCAGCTTTTTGGATTTTTTTACGAGTTACTTTTTCCACATCTTTTTCATAGGTCATAAGTGGAGATATGTCACCTCTTACAAGGTAAGAACCATAAAGGTTAGCGACACTTGTAGAGCTCTCTAGAGAGTAGATAAAGTCAGCTTTGGTATTGATTTTTACTTTTGCTAACTCCTCTTTTGTTACCTTTGTCTCTTTGAGTAACTCTATCTGTTTAATAAGCTCTTTTTCTACTGTTTCTGCTTTTACTCCAGGGTTACAAGTTGCCATAAATATAAAAAGACCCGGATCAATGTTTTCCATGTTGTATGCATAAACACTATTGACAAGACGTTGTTTGTTGACAAGCTCTTTGTAGAGTCGTGAACTTTTTCCAGAGAAAAGAATTTCGCTCATTACACTGAGTGTTACTTGGTCTTTGTCTTGAAAGTTTGGAATATGAAAAGTAATAGCAATCATCTCCACTTCACTATCTTTATGGACAATAACTCTCTTTGCTCCATCTTGTTCTGGCTCTACAAATTTTACCTTTGGAATTTCACCATGGTTTTTAATGGAACCAAATGCTTTTTTTGCCTCTTTAAAGACATCTTTGGGGTTAACATCTCCAGTCACAATGAGAATAGCATTGTTTGGTTGGTAGTATGTTTTGTGAAAATCACGAATGTCATCTATGGTCCATGTTCTTATGTCATTCATAAAACCAATAGGTGTCCAGTGGTAAGGGTGGTAGACATAAGCATTGTTGAAGAGTTTAAAATAGAGATAGCCTAAAGGGTTGTTGTCTGTTCTCCAGAGACGCTCTTCTGTTACAACATCGCGTTCGGGTTGAAACTCTTCATCTTTTAACTTTAGGTTTTGCATAAGCTCTGCATAGAGTTCTATGGATTTTTTGAGGTTCTGTGTGCTAGATTTGATGTAGTAGTGGGTGTAGTCAAAACTTGTTGAGGCATTATTTACACCACCAACACTTTTTACCTCTTTGTCAAACGCTCCAGCAGGTAAGTTTTTTGTACTTTTAAAGTTCATATGCTCTAGCATATGTGCAATTCCTGTTTTTCCCATAACTTCGTTACGACTTCCAACTTTGTAGAAGATGTCCGTACTAATGACATTGGTCTCATTATGAAGAGGAATAACGACTACTTGAAGACCGTTTTTAAGAGTTTTTGTTTGAAAACTTGGAAGTGGTGATGGCATAATTGTCTCGCTTTTATTTGTAATATTTTTCTGTTTTGGAACACTTTTGTACTCTAAAAAATCTGTAGAAGAGAAGAGAAGTGTACTTAAAAGGAGAAGTGTAGAGACTCTTTTCATTTAGTTTCTATCCGCCCCAATTGCTTCGCTAATGTGTGTGTAACCATCTGCTTTTAAAAGTTCTATGAGTTCTTTGTTTATGTTCATAATCATATCGGGACCATGAAAAACGAGTCCACTTAAAATTTGTACAAGATTAGCACCTGCACGAATGCGTTTGTATGCCTCTTGTGCAGAGTCTATACCACCAACAGAGATGAGTGTCGTTTTACCATAAAGTTCAGCGGCAATAGCATCGAAAATTTTAAAACTTTTCTCTTTTAACACAGCACCGCTGAGTCCACCAATAGTTTTTGGATGTTTTACTAAAGAGTAGTCAATAGTTGTATTTGTAGCAATAATTCCATCGGCACCTTTTTCAACTGCCATTTTTGTGAGTGCTACTGCATCTTCTATCTCCATATCTGGAGCAATTTTCAGCAAAATAGGCATTTTTGTAAGAGCTTTTGCTTCTGCAAAAAGTGTCCCGATAAATTCCTCATTTTGTAAGTCTCTAAGACCCGGAGTATTTGGAGAGGAGATGTTAATGACAAAGTAGTCTCCTAAACCATCAAAGGCTTTAATGAGATGTGTGTAGTCATTAATAGCCTCTTTTTCAGGTGTTACCTTGTTTTTCCCAATGTTCACACCAATAGGTGTTGTAAATGGGAAACGCTCTTTGAGTCGTTTAATGACCTTGTAGGCTCCATCGTTGTTAAAGCCCATAGCATTTTGAATAGTCTCCTCTTCTATGTGACGAAACATACGAGGTTTTGGGTTTCCTGCTTGTGGTTTTGGTGTAACTGTACCAATTTCGGTAAAGCCAAAGCCTAAAATTTGCATACCACGAATCATTGTTGCATTTTTGTCAAAACCAGCACCTAAACCGACAGGGTTGAGGAAGGTACGACCAAAAATCTCTTGATTGAGCATAGGGTCATTAATGAAGTGTGACTCTAAAAAAGGGTTAAAAGGCATTTGACAAATGTTTGGCAAACGCAGAACACTCTCCGCTAAATGGTGAGCATTCTCAGGGTCTAGTTTAAAAAGTAGGGGTTTTATCGCTTGGTAGTTAATCATACACAATCCATTAAAAAAAATTAAGTTATTATACTAAAATTTCTTTTGTGATTTGATTAATTCTTCAAACTCCTCTGCTGGTAAAGGTTTAGAACAGAGATACCCTTGGTAGTAGTCACACTCTAACTCTTGTAAGTATGTAAGTTGTTCTTGTGTTTCAACACCCTCTGCAACAACATGGAAGTTTAGTACTTTTGCAATGTCAATAATCATACTCACAAAACTTTTGTCATTGTCAGCATCTAAGTCATCAATAAATGTTTTGTCAATTTTAATGGTGTCAAAAGGAATCTGCTTTAGGTATGAAAGAGAGGAGTAACCTGTACCAAAATCATCTAAAGAGAGAGTCATACCTAAGTCTTTAATCTCCTCAATAGCTCTGTATGTAGTGTCAAAATCGGTAACAAAAACAGACTCCGTAAGCTCTATGTCGAGAAGTTTTCTGTCCATACCTTGTGAGTAATTCATAAGATGGTCAAGGAGGTAAGGGTCTTGAAACTGTTTTACAGAGATATTGATGGAGATTTTAATATCTTTAAGAGCTGTGTTTTGCCATGCTTTAATCTGTCTAGTACTCTCTTGAATTACCCATTCACCAAGTTTAATAATGAAGTTACTATCTTCTGCTAAAGGAATGAACTTGTCTGGTGGAATAAGACCTTCTTCTGGGTCAATTAAGCGAATAAGTGCTTCACAAGAGTCTATTTTTCCTGTCACAACATCTGTTTTTGGTTGGTAATAGAGTTGAAAATAACCATTTTCTAAAGCAGATACCATCAAGTTTTGCATATGAATTTTCTCTTGAAGCATATTGTTGAGTTTGTTTGTAAAGAATTGGTAGCTATTTTTTCCAAGCTCTTTTGACTTGTACATTGCAATATCTGCATTTTTAAGAAGAGTGTGTACATCTTTACCATCACGTGGGTATATGGAAATTCCCATACTAGCTGTTAATGTATACTTTATGTCCTCAAATATAATAGGTTGTGAGAGTTTCTCTTTAATGCGTTCTACAACATCTACCACGCGTGTTTCACTATTTAAGTCTGATAGAACAAGGACAAATTCATCCCCACCTAAGCGTGAGACAATGTCATGTTCCCTTACTAAACCTAAAAGTGTTTGAGAAATATTTTGTAAAACTCTGTCTCCAAAGTCATGTCCCATTGAGTCATTAATATTTTTAAAGTTGTCTAAATCAAGAAATATAACAGCAAAATGCTCCTCTTTTCTACCTTTGTTTGAAATAAGCCACTCTATCTTTTCAATAAGACTCATTCTATTGTAGAGTCCACTAAGTTGATCTTTTGTAGAGAGTTTATAGAGCTCATTTTGCTCATTACGGAGACGTTGAAATGTAATGGATAGTGAGTAGCGAACACTCTCAAGTTCACGAATAAAAAAACGGTTTGGAAGTTTTGAACTGTAGTATGCATACTGACGCAACTGCTCTAGTGGCAGAACAATAACTTTTTTAAGTGTATACCAAAGGAGAATAAAAAAGATAAAGAGTAAAACTATAAAGTATGTTAAAAGTTTTACCGTTTGTTTGTTGAGAAGATTGTGCATATACTCTTCATCTATAAAAATATCACTATGGTAGTAGTAGGGTTCAAGATCTTTGTAGAGTTTTATAGGAAAAGAGTAGCATCTATTCTCAAAAACATGCTGTGTTGTTATGTTAGAAATGGGAATACACTGTTCCTTATGCTCTTTAATCTTTCTATCTGTAGAGTAGAGTACATAGCCGTTGTTATCAACAATCTGAATATTTTTAATGGTATGACTCGACGATGTAATACTGTCTAAATGAGAGACTAACTCATTAACATGTTCTGGTTCTAGATTTTTACCTAGGTAGTGTTTAAGGTTAAGAATATCTGTCTGAATGTTGTTTGTTAAAAGATCTGCCATACTCCCTTTAAAGTGTTGGTAAAAATTAAAAAAAGTAAGGATAATTCCTATAAGTAAGAAAGCACTCGTAGTGAGTGTGAATGCTTTAATAGATAATGATTTCATTGAATAATATTTTCCTCTATATAGTGAATCTCTTGAAGTTTGTGTAATAGTTTATTAGATGGATGGTTTATCCATTGGATCATATTCATAGAGTCTTGAAACTCTTGGTATGAGATGTTATTTAAGTAAATCTTAGTTGTTTCATAAGCATCTTTTGGAGATTGTCTTATTTCTTCTATTGATTTGTCTATAATTCGTTTAAGTGCAATGAGCTGCTCTCTATTTTTTTCTAGAGTCTCTTTTGTCGTACATATTGCATCAACAACAAGAAGAGTATTTATATCTTTAGTAGAGGCAATTTCTCTATAGCCTTTTTTCATTAAGAGAAGGTTGTATGGAGTGTATGTTACAATAAGAATAGGGTTTTTACTATAGGGTAAATCCGCAATTTGAGACTGATCTTTATTAATGAAGTTCATCTTTTTTGGGTCAAGTTTGTACTTAGTTATAAAGTCCTTTATAAGTTCACTATTAATAGAGTCAATTTCCAAATAGACATCAATTTTTTCTGCTTTTGTAAGCTCGTCGATTGTCTGGTTTGAGAGAATCATATCTCCCCCATTTGATCTGTCTATAAGAATAATGGGAATAATTGTTGGAAAAAGCTTTTTAAGTACATTTGTTTCATGTTGTGTAGCTGTCAGTAAGTCTACCTTTTTTACACTAAAAATATCCATTGATTCACCAAGTGAGACTGTAGATATAAGTTTTACATTTATGTCATCTAAGTAGTGTTTCTCTTTTGCATAAAATAGAGGTGTGTAGCCTACCCATGCATTCACCGCAATAGAGAGTGGTTTCTCCTGCTGTGAAGAACAAGAGAGGAAAAAAAGTGTAAAAAAAAGTATGAGTATCTGTTTCATTTATAACTACCTTTGTTAATAATTCTATCGCTATGTTATTGAATATAAGTTTAAATAACCTAAACAGTGTTCAATTCAAGAGTTAGTTCCGAATTTTTCGCTTAAATACTAGGTTTTTTAAACTTCTTTCCTCATCTTGAGAGCGGAACTCTTCAAGGTTTGGAACTCTTTGAATAAACTCAAAACTAGGAGCCCACTCTTTTATGAGCTCTATAATAAAACTACTTTCTAACTCTGGAGAGTTGAGACAGGAGAGTAAAATACACTCTTCACTTGCAATTTGAGGAAGTTTTTTAATTATTTTTTCATAATCTTTAGTTGCTTCAAAACTACCTTTTTGAAAACTAGGTGGGTCTATAATAATCATATCATAGGGACCTTTGCGTTTGAGACTAGAGAAAGATTTTAAAATGTTGTAGGGTAAAAAACTTACCCCTCTTGGGTCAATTTTATTGAGAGCGTGGTTCTGCATGCCTGTTTTAAGTGCACCTTTACTCATGTCTACGTTTATGACCTCGTATGCACCACCCATCTTTGCTGCAAGACTAAAGGCACATGTGTAAGAAAAGAGGTTAAGGACTCTTTTGTCTTTTGCATTTTCTCTTACAAAATTACGTCCATTTTTCATGTCAGCAAAGTAGCCTGAGTTTCTGTTTGAAAGAAGGTTAAGCTTAATTTTTATGCCATTTTCAACAACATAAAGATCTTCAGGAACTTCTCCTATAAGCACTTCACTTGGTGCACCTTTTAAGTAGCGTTTTTGGACGACAAGAGTTGTATAGTGGGAGTCTTTTACAAACTCTTTTAGCATCTCTATGAGCTCCTCTTCTGTTGACTCTTCAAAGTAAAGAGCTACACTTAAGATTTTATCTATACTGTCTATAGTTAAATGTCTCCAGCCCTCATAAAGTCCACCACGACCATGAAAAAGACGTTTAAACTCTTCTGTCGTGTTAGATGAAGTCTCTAAAATATGTGCATGAAGTTCTGTAATAGTCATGATTAAAGTTTAAACTCCGAAACACCATCTTTTAAGTCAGATATATGCTTTTCAATAGTATGAACATTTGTATCTATTTGTGAGAGGTCATCTACAAGTTTTTCACCATCTTTATTTGCTTTGTTTATGTCCGAAACCATAGAGAACGTAGCATCTTTAATAATGGAAATTGTAGAAGTAATTTCAGTCGTTGCATGTTGACTTCTCTCTGCAAGTTTACGTACTTCATCTGCTACAACTGCAAAACCACGGCCATGCTCTCCCGCACGAGCCGCTTCAATAGCTGCGTTTAAAGCAAGTAAATTTGTCTGGTCTGCAATGTCTTTTATGAGACCAACCATGCCTTCAATTTCACTTGTTGAGTGCTCAAGTGACTCAGCTCTCTCAACAAGTTCTGCTTGTGTTTTTTGAAACTCCCCACTTGCCCACTCTACAGAGGCATTGACAACAGAAATAGTCTCTCTTGATTCAGCATCAATATTATCAGCTGAAGTTTGAATATGTGTTACAATCTCTTGAAGTGTAGTAATAATAGCGTTTATGGGCTGTTCTAAACTTTTGAGTTCTGAGTCCTCATCGAGATTCATAACTTCAGAAATATTTTTCTCACTAAGACTCTCAAGTCTACTAATGATAGGAGCAACTTCTGTTGAGAGAAAGTTTTGTCTTTTTTCAATCTCTTCTCTTTGGTCTCTAATAATAACAAAGGTTCTGTCAAGTTTTGAATTGATGTAGACAGGAATAACATAAACAAAAACAGGAATAATAACACCATTCTTATCTTCTACATTCGCATTTCCATACCCAGCTTTTCTTTTTGTCATGTCGAACTCTTTGACAATGGCACACACTTGACACTCACTTGGGTTACTTGGCCACAACACTTTTCCAGCACCACTTATATCTCTTAGTTCTGAGTCATTCCACTTCACAAGAGAAGCAAAAGTGTTGTTCCACTCAAGAAATTTTCTTTCAGGAGAGACAGCAAACATACCTACTGGGTACGTTCTTTTAAACTCATTCCAGTAGAACATTTCTCTATCTTTAATGGCAAAAAGTGTTTTGAGTTTCTCTTCCATATTAGAAGATTGTAAACTTTTCTTTTCTGAATCAAATACAACTATGGTATTACTATTTAAAATCTCAGATATCTCTTTTTCAATAAAATCAAATTCACACTTTTTCTCTTGTTTTGTAAAAAAACCCATAGGTATCTCCTTTAGATATATACTATTTGTTTATAGTAATCAAATTAACATTTGAAAGAGATAAATATATTATAATTTATCTCTATATTTTTTATTAATTGTAATTATGTTATATTTTTTCCCAAAATGTACCTTGTGGTGTGTCCATAAGGTTGACACCAAAGGCTAAAATCTCATCACGGAGTCTGTCTGAGAGCTCAAAGTTCTTCTCTTTTTTTGCAAGATTTCGTTTTTCTATAAGCAAGTCGAGTTGCTCTTTTGTCTCCTCATTCACACCAAACTGGAAGTACTCATAAGGATTTTTAACACCAAATCCAAGTAGTTTTTCTATGTACTTAAGGTTTGCTAAAGTCTCACGTTTAAGAAGCTTATGTTTTCCAGCAGTGTCAAGTGTTTCGTTTGCAGAGCTTATCATGTCGTCTATGAGAGCTAAAGCTGTTGAGACATTCATGTCATCACTTAGAGCCTCTAGAAGTTTTGTTTGAAAAGGTGTCTCTAACTCATTTACAGGGAGTCCAAAAAGACGTTTTTTCAGACGGTAAATTTTATCGAGACGTTTTTTTGCTGTGGCTAAATCTTCTGTATTAAAGTTGAAGTTTGAGCGGTAGTGTGTACTTAGTAGGTAGAAACGCAGCACTTCCCCATCGTACTCTTTGAGAGCATCTTTTAAGAAAAAGCTATTGCCTAAAGATTTACTCATCTTCTCCCCATTGATGTTTACAAAACCGTTATGCATCCAGTAGTTTGCAAGGGTATGGTCTGCACTACAGCGTGTCTGTGCCGCTTCATTTTCATGGTGTGGGAAAAGTAAATCTGCTCCACCACCGTGAATATCTACAGCATAAGGCATATTTGGTTTTGCTAAATGCTTTTCTATCATTGCCGAACACTCTAAATGCCATCCCGGACGACCTGCTCCAAAGGGACTTTGAAATGTAACACTCTCATCTTTTACAGACTTCCAAAGAGCGAAATCAGCAGGGTTCTTTTTGAGGTTAGAACTCTCTACACGCTCTTGTCTCTCATCATCCTCTTGGTGGCGTTTAGAGAGGCTTAGGTACTCTGGGTCACTTGCTGTGTCGAAGTAGACATCCCCATCTTTGGTTGCATAAGCATGCCCTCTGTCTATGAGCTTTTGAACCATTGCATACATAGCCTCTAGGGACTCTGTAGCTTTTGGTTCTATGGTAGGACGGGCAACACCAATGGCTTCCATCTCTTTATGGAATGCCTCTGTGTAAAAATCTGTAATCTCTTTAATATCTCTCTTTTGTTGCGCCGCTTTTTTAATTATTTTGTCATCTATGTCTGTAATATTTCTTGCATACGTGACATCATAACCATTGGCAGTTAAAACACGAGTTAGCAGGTCAAAAACAAGTGCCGATTTTGCATGTCCTAGGTGAGCATCGTCATAGACTGTTGGTCCACAAACATAAAGGCTTACTTTAGAGTCTTCTAAAGGAGTGAACTGGCGTTTTTCTTTTTGTACTGAATCGTAAATATACATATACTTTCCTGAGTGTTATCGTTTCTAAATGGTGATTTGAGAAGGGCATAACAGAGATTTTATAATGGGTGTAATTATAACATAGAACTTTGTAGCTTTTTCTCATTTGTAAGCTTGTTAATGGAGAGTTAAAGATAGTGCTCTATAATTAAATGTGGAGAGTAGTATAATGTACACTTCACATAAGTATAATAATTTAAGGATAAATAATGGCACATATAGAACTCGTAGAATATGAAGAGATGACGCCCGCAATTCAAGAAAAAGCAAAACCAATTTTAGAAAAAACAGGAAAATTAGGGGATATTTTTAAACTCTTAGCAAAAGATGAGAAAATTTATTTTGCAACAGATGTTATGGTTCAGAAGTATCTTTTAGATGAAACAGAACTCTCTTATGAGATTAAAGAGGCTATAGCACTCTTAGTCTCCAAAGAGAATGGCTGTAAAATGTGTGTAGATGTTCACAAAAGCATAGCAAAAATGCTCGGGCTTAGTGAAGAGAAAATAGAAGAGATTCTACAGGGTGTAGAAGCAATGAAGAGTGAAGAGAAAGAGAAAGCACTTCTTCGTTTTTGTATAAAAGCAGCTCAAAAAGAGAACTACAAAATTTTAAAAGAGGAGTTAGATGCTTTAAAATCTTTAGGCTGGAGTGATGTAGAGATTTTAGAAGCTGTAGCCATTACTGGTTACTTTAACTACATAAATACACTTTCAAATGTATTTGGACTTGGGGAGTAAACGTTTATGGTTAAAGATATTATAACCTACCCAACCACACCAAGTTTAGAGTTTGGTGGTAATGTTCGTCATTTTGATGAGACACTTTTTGAGTTAATTCAAGACTTAAAAGATACCATTGAAGCCAATAACCTCAATGCCTTAGCCGCATTCCAAATAGGCTCACCATACTCTGTTATGGTTATTAAACAGGAGAATGGTGAGTATTTAGAGATTATTAACCCTCGTATTATTAAACGCGAAGGGAGTGTTGAGAGTGTTGAGACTACTGCTTACTTTCCTGGACTCAGTGCTAAAACAAAACGGTATGAGAAGATTAAACTTATGTATGAAGACAGAGAAGCAAAGCAGCAGTTTTTAGAGGCTGATGGTGAGTTGTCTATTATTATTCAAAGAAAACTTGACTACCTTTTTGGCTCCAACTTTCGTGTACGATTGAGTGAAAAGGAGAGAGAACTTTTTGACTCTAAGTTAGAGTTTGGAACAGATGCCATTACTGACAATGGTTGCCCTACAGTCTTTAAACGCGACAGGATTTTACAGCTCTTTAGAGTCCTTTTTATCTCTTCACTTTTAGGTGTTGGGGGAAGCTTTTTTGTTGAAAAGGATGTTCTTGTAGAACTTCAGAGTGTTGAGACATATCTTATGATTTCTATGTTGGGACTTATTGTTGTCTACTTCTTCTATGCACAGTATGAGGGGAGACAGTACAAAAACTGTAGTTCATGTCAAATAGGTAATATTATTGGTACTTCTTTTATAGAGCTTGTGAAACTTTTTGTTGTTTTTCTTCTAAACTACTTTTTAGTTTTTAGCTCATAAAAGAAGCAATATACTCTTTAAAAAGTAGTAGAACAAAAGTGAAAACAGCACTAAAAAGTACTAAGTAGAGTGAATTTTTTGATTGTAAAAATTTAAAAAATTCACCAAACCCAAAGACTTTAATGGTAAAAACAGCACTTACCATTCCTCCTAGTGTTGAGGCTAACGCTAAACCACTCACTCCAAAAGGACCAATAAAAAGTAGGGCAAAGCTAATGTAAACGCCAAGAGAGAGTGTTGCGATTTTTGCGGCTCTCATCTGCATCTCTTTTGCATAGAGCCATAAAATAAAAAGCTTTTGAATACCAAAAGGTAAAAGTCCTACCATGTACATCTGTAGAACTGCAGTTGTGTTGGTTGTGTCTTGGGCATTAAAGGCACCTCTTTCAAACAGAAGCCATGTAATCTCATGTGCTAAGAGAATGCCACCTATAGTACTCGCTGTTAAAACATAAGCTAAAAACCAAAAGGCTTTTTTGAGGTTCTCTTTTGCTTTTGTCTCATCATTGTTTTTTAAGTAACGTGCTACACGAGGGAAGAGTGCTACTGAGGTTGCTATGGCAAAAAGAGCAAGGGGAAGTTGAAAAATACGGTTGGCATAGTAGAGGTAAGAGATGCTTCCTGTCACTAAAAATGATGCTAAAAAGGTGTCCAAAAAGGCACTTACCTGTGCAGTAGAGTTTCCCCATACCGCAGGAAAGAAGTTTTTACGAAATTTTGCAGTCTCTTTTTGAATGAGTCGACTTTTGTGTCGTAAATATTTGAAGCCACCAACAAGAAGTTTGAGTAGCCCCATTCTCTGTATGGCAATAAAATGTGCAATGAGCTGTAAAACTCCCCCAATGACAACACCATAACTTAGGTAGTAGACAATCTCTTCTTCTGTTTTGTTCGCACTTAAGTAGAGTGCTCCAATAAGCGAAAGGTTTAGAAGTGCTGTAGCAAACGCTGTTGTTGCAAAATGGTTTTTGTACTGAAGCATACCACTTAAAAAGGTCATAGCAAAGATGAGTGGAAGGTACCAAAAGTTGATGGCGACATAGGGTGCTGCTACTGTTATGGTCTGCTCATTAAAACCTACTGCAATGGCTTTTGTAAAGAGCTCCGGAAGGAGATTTACCAGCAGTGTAATGATGAGAATAATGGAGAGAAACAGCAGAAAGATATTGACTGAAAAGAGTGCTTTATGACGGCTTCTAGCAAATGCAGGAATAAAAACCTGTGTAAACGCACCCTCAGCAAAAATACGGCGAAAGAGATTTGGAAGCTTAAAAGCTATGAAAAATATGTCACTATAAATGTTGGCACCTAGAGCCGATGCGGTCATGAGGTCTCTGATAAATCCTAAAATTCTTGAAAAGAGAATTCCAAAACTGTTGGTGAAAATGGCTTTAAACATAGGCTTCTTTGTTTGGATTAGATAAATTTTACACAATTTTAACAAACTTTTGGTTAAAATGAAGCAATTATAAAAATTAAATCAATTTTGGATGTAGAGAAGTTATGGCATTATTTGGCTCAAAAAGTACAAAAACAACAGTAAATACAATACGACCAACAGTAGTCCGTACACAAAATGTTGCAAAAGAGATTCAAAGTGTTGCAAAACGCTACGATGTTCAGGTTGAAAAGCTCGATTTTAACATACTCGATGTAAGTACATACACTCGTATGAATGATGGAACAAAAGAGACGGAGTGGGAAGAGGTTCATGAGAGAGATCTTTATGAACTAGATGACACCTCTGCACTTTTAAATCCATTTTTTGAAATAAAACAGACCTATGAAATTGAAATATTTACACCAACAAAAGACTCCTACATACCTTGTAAAAATTTAAAAATGGCAGTAGGTGCAAATGCTAGTAAATGTAAGGTTTATGTAAGCATTTCTGCTGGTTCTGTCATAGAATTTCACCAAAACTTAGAGAATGATTTAAAATCACTCATAAACAAACGAAAAATCCGTGCTGGTATTTTAATTGGTATTTTCGATGAGATGGTGGGTGAAGCTACTTCTAAAATTTATGCAGTCGCAAGAGTAGATGAAAAAATTGTTTACAAAAAGAACGAAACACTGCTTGTTGCTGAAGGTATTGAACCTACTGCAACTACTAATGATGCCCTCATTTTACACTATGAAAAAAACAATGATGTAGATGAAAACGAGAAGGTAGATTATGCTTCTCGTGGCTTTATTCAAAGTGTAAAAAAAGATGAACTCCTTATTGAGTACATTAAAGCAAAACCAGGTTCTCCAGGAAGAAATTGTCGTGGTGAATTTATGAAGCCAAGTGAACCAATTGTTGCTAATGAGGTGAAGTTTGGTGTAGATGACTCCATTCGTGTTATTGAAGATGACTACTCCATTAAGTACTATGCAAACGAGAATGGTTACATCGCTTTTGAAAATAAGACATACCTTATTAAGACAGATGTTGAAGTTGGCGAGATTAGTTTTAAGACGACCGGTTCTATTAACAGTGGTGTAGACTCTGATGTAAGCATAAATGTAAGCGAAGCAGATGCAATTAAAGATGCTATTGGTACAGGTATGAGTGTTGAAGTGAGTGAAATCGACATTGATGGAAATGTTGGATCAAACGCGAGAGTTGTAGCACTCAAAGCAAAGGTGGGTGGACAGACACATAAAACAGCCTTTATTAAAGCAGATGATCTAGACATTAATGTACATAAAGGAATTGCTGTAGGCGATGAGGTTCGCATAACCCGTTTAGAACATGGGGAAGTAAAGGGAAGAAATGTTCGTATTTCCCAAGCCCTAGGTGGTAAAATAGAAGCAGAAAATGTTGAGTTAAATATCTGTACTTCTCATGTAAAAGTAACAGCATCGAGAAAAATAGAGATTCAAAAACTCCAAGGTAGTGAAAATACTTTTACAATAGATCCTATTATAAGAAAAGAGGAAAAAAGTTCACATGATGATGAAACATCTGATGAGTCTACTCTTAAGCAGAGTGTTAAAGAGTTAGCACAGGAACTTAAAAAGTATAGAATTCTTGTAAAAGAGGGGACTCCAGCCTTTTTAGACATAAAAAAACGTTTAATGCACTACAAAAAAAGTGGGGTAAAACTTCCTGCTGCGTTTGTAAAAAAATATAAGCAGTTTCAGCAGATGCAAGAGCGTTTAAAAGAGATAGAAGAAGAGTTTAATGTTAAAAACAATCAGTTGAAAACTCAGACAAATAAAGTTGTCTCTATGCAAGACAGTATTACTGATGCACGGGTGATTAACAGGGACAGATGGGTTGGTTACAACGAGATAAGATTTAAGCTCATAGAACCACCAATAGAGTTAGTACATAAACCAGCAGAAGGTTCGAGAGATATGATTTTTGGTCTTGTCGAGGTGGAAGAGGGTGAATTTGAAATACAGGCAGTAAGTGAATGATAGTAGGTATAAATGGAAAAGTGGTACATAAAGAACCCTCTTTAGTGCACATAGATGTCAGTGGTCTTGTTTATGAAGTTTTTATATCTTTACAAACTTTTTCGACTCTAGCAAAAGAGAGCGTTTCTCTTTACACAATTCAAGTCATTCGTGAAGATGCCTCTTTACTTTTTGGTTTTGCAGATATGAATGAGAAAAAGATGTTTGCAAGACTCATTAAAATTAATGGAGTAGGGCCAAAGGTTGCTATGGCAATTTGCTCTACATATTCACCTGCACAGTTTGCGACAGTTATAAATAACAAAGATTTAAATGGTGTGAAAAAGGTACCAGGCATTGGACCTAAAGGGGCTGGGCGTATTCTTGTTGAGCTTGCTGGTTTCGATGCGGAGCTTGTAGGTTCTGGAGATGCCTCTTCGACAACTTCTTTAGCATACTCTCAAGCGATGGAAGCCTTAGAGTCTTTAGGATTTAAAAAAGACAAAATAAGTAAAGCATTAAGTGCATGTGAAGGCGATGACACCGCTTCACTTGTTAAAGGTGCACTCAAATTATTACAAACAGTTTAAAAGGATATAGATATTGAAATTAACAATTTTATTTGGTGGAGCTAGTTTTGAGCATGAGATTAGTGTTGTAAGTGCTATTACTATAAAAGAGAAACTCTCGGATTTTGATTTAAGTTTCATATTTTGTGATGGCGATCATAAATTTTACCTCATTGATGCAAACAAGATGAAAGCAACTACTTTCTCAAAAGCTGAACATAAAAAGATGCCAGAACTCACTGTTGTCAATGGTGGTTTTTCTCAGAAGTCTCTCTTTGGAACAAAAGTTCATAACGACACTATTTTAAATCTTATTCATGGTGGAGATGGTGAAGATGGGACAATTGCTGCATTGTTAGATTTTTACTCTATTCCTTACATTGGTCCACGTACAGAGGCTTGTACCTTCTCTTTTGATAAGTCTTACACAAAGTACTACTGTGATGCTATTGGTGTGAAGTCACTTCCGTATGAAATTTTTCTTAAAAACCAGACAAAAAATATTGAAACATCTTTTCCTCTCATTGTAAAACCTGCCTCTCTTGGAAGTTCTATAGGTGTAAGCATTGTAAAGAGTGAAGCAGATTTTGATTATGCTCTTGACACAGCATTTGAGTATGACTCCAAGGTTCTTGTAGAGCCTTTTATAGAGGGTGTAAAAGAGTATAACCTAGCGGGTTACATGGCAAATGGTAAGGTACATTTTTCTATTGTTGAGGAGCCTCAAAAAGAGGAGTTTTTAGATTTTGAAAAAAAATATATGGACTTTTCTCGTTCAGAGAAAGTACTCCAAGCAGACATAGACGAAGCATTAGTACAGAAGCTAAAAGCAAATTTCGAGAAAGTTTACAGAGGAACATTTGAGGGAGCACTTATTCGTTGTGACTTTTTTGTTATTGACTCTGAGGTCTACTTAAATGAGATTAATCCTATTCCTGGCTCTATGGCAAACTACCTTTTTGAAGACTTCTCGACAGTTATAAAAGAGTTAGTTCGCTCTTTACCTCATAGAAAGAGAGTCAAAGTCTCTTATGAGTATATTCACTCCATTTCACAAGCAAAAGGGAAGTAATGGCAGTAAAGTCGATTCAGCATAATCAATACACTTTTGATATAAGTTATGAAATCGTAAATCCAGAAGCGAAGGTTGATTTGATTATTCTTCATGGATGGGGTAGTAACAAAACAATTATGAAAAATAGTTTTGGTGGCTATATGGATAGTTTTCGACATATTTACATTGATCTTCCTGGTTTTGGAAAGTCAACATGTCCGGTAGCTTTAACAACGGTTGATGTTGCCCGTATAGTTGAGCTCTTTATGATCCATATTAATGCGAGTCGTGACATTATTTTAGGACACTCTTTTGGTGGAAAGGTTGCACTTCTTTTAGAACCAAAAGTACTTGTACTTGTTGCTAGTGCTGGTATTTACCGAGCTAAACCACTCAAAGTACATGCAAAAATTATGCTTTTTAAGACATTAAAACTCTTTGGTCTCTCTAAATTTCGTTCACTTTTTGTAGCAGAAGATGCGAAGAGCTTGAGTGAGCATATGTACCAGACATTTAAAAATGTTGTAGATGAAGACTTTAGCAGAGAGTTCTCTCTTTACAAAGGAAAAGCTCTTCTTACTTGGGGTAAGGAAGATACAGCGACACCTATAGAGTCTGCTAAAAAAATAGAGTCACTCATTGAAGATTCTGAACTTGTTATTTATGAGGGAGATCACTTCTTCTTTACAAAAAATGCGCAAGATATTGCAAAAAATATAGAAAAAACTTTTTTAAGTACATTGGCACACTAAATGGAAAATTTTGAAACTTTAATTGCATTTGCTACGAATGCTCTCTTTGTCACACTTTTAGGCTGGTACCTCATAACAAACTTACAATGGTACAACTACTCACTCTCTCGTGTGGTACTCAAACATCATAAGCCACAGTGGCACATACTCTACTTTATTGTCCCTTTTATAGCTTACTATACTACAGGAAAATTCTTTACTATTTTCTTTCTCTTTGCCTATCTTCCAGCAATTATTATCTGGTACAAAAGGCTCGATAAAAAGTTGGTTTTAACATGGAGAGTCAAACGTTTTCTTATTCTTTTAGTAAGTTTAACACTCTTTCAAGACCTACTTTGTACTTTAAAAGATGCTTGTGAAGTGTATGGAGTCTTTATGCCTCTTGCACTTGCATATATAGGCTCTTACATTATTGAGAAGTATCTTTTTATGGCTTATATGAAAGAGGCAAAACGTAAGCTTAATCGTATGAAAGATTTAGAGATTATTGCCATTACAGGGAGTTATGGAAAGACAAGTATTAAAAACTTTGTTGCACAGATTTTGAGTAAAAAGTTTTCACTCTATGCTACCCCTAGAAGTGTCAATACCCTTGGTGGAATTGTTGCAGATGTTAACAACAATCTCAATGAGACTCATGAGGTTTATGTTTGTGAGGCTGGTGCTCGTGAGAGTGGAGATATTTATGAGATTACAACTTTTTTAGAGCCACAAACAGTTGTCGTTGGTAAGGTTGGAGAGGCTCACATTGAGTACTTTAAATCTTTAGAAAACATCATAGCTACAAAATTAGAAATTATGCAATCTCCGCGTTTACAAAAGGCTTTTATTCACACCTCTGTGACAGATGAGCCTCATGAAAAAGTGACATTTTTTGGAAATGAGCTAGAAAATGTAGAGGCAACTTTAGAGGGTACAAAATTCTCTATGGAGCTTGATGGTGAACATCTAGAACTCTCTACAGAAATTCTTGGTGCTTTTCAGGCAATGAACATTGCTGTAGCTGTTCGTATAGCAAAACATTTTGGTATGAGTAATGCAGAAATTGTTCAAGCAGTTCAAGAGCTAGAACCAGTCGAACATAGACTTCAGATGATAAAAGCGGGTGGAAAACTCATTTTAGATGATGGTTATAATGGGAACATTGATGGTATGCTTGAGGGTGTGAGACTCTGCTCTTTACATGAGGGTGGACAGAAGGTTATTGTAACTCCTGGGTTAGTAGAGAGTAGTGATGCACTCAACCTACAGCTTATTGAGGCAATAAATGAAGTCTTTGACATTGTTATAGTAACAGGTGCTTTAAACGCAGAGCTATTTGACAAGCACTTACAAGTAAAACAGAAAATTCTTTTAGCAGACAAGAGCTCTCTTACAGCACTTCTTGGTAGCCAAACAAAAGCAGGTGATATCATTCTTTTTGCAAATGATGCTCCTAACTTTATATAAGTAGAATAGATGGTAGAGAGATTAACACGACTCATAAGTTACTTTAGTGCAGCAGTTTTAGTACTTTTAGTAGTGTTAATTGTCTACGATGCTACTGCAAGGTATCTTTTTTCTACAGGTTCTACTGCACTTCAAGAGTTAGAGTGGCATCTCTTTGATGTCATTATTCTCTTTAGTATTGTTTTTACACTTCGTGAAAATGCACACGTACGGGTAGATATTTTTTACGATAAGTTTTCTCCAAAGGGACAGCTCCTTGTAAACATAATTGGTATGCTTTTTTTTGTACTGCCCCTCTCTCTACTCATTACATACATTGGTTTTGACTTTGTTACTATGAGCTTTTTACAGAATGAAGCATCTTCTGACCCTGGTGGCTTAACACATAGGTGGATAGTAAAAGCACTTATGCCTCTTGCCTTTGTTTTTGTAGCTTTGCAAGCTCTCAAAGAGCTAAGTAACTTTGTAAAAGAGTGGAAAAAATTATGATAGCTCTTGTAATGTTTGGTGTAGCACTCTTTTTACTTCTTTTAGGAATTCCTGTAGCCTTTGCCTTTGGTGGTGTAGCTATGATGTTCGCGTTTATTATTCCAGAGCTAGGGTTTGAGGTGTTTAACATTTTACCTTTTAGAATTTATGGGATTATGAATAACACAACCCTCATGGCTGTACCCCTGTTCATAATGATGGGGCTTATTTTAGAGAAGTCAGGCATGGCAGAGAAGCTTCTACTCTCAATGTCGGCAATGTTTCGAGGTGTTCGTGGTGGACTGGGTGTGAGTGTTGTTCTTGTTGGGGCAATTTTAGCTGCCTCTACAGGTATTGTCTCTGCAAGTGTAGTGATGATGAGTGTTATAGCTCTTCCTCTTATGATACAAGCGGGGTATGACAAATCTTTAGCAAGTGGTACTATT
>Ga0256843_1000542_pt1 | contig 32139 bp, 24 predicted proteins | sample AlvinellametaG_FD_191572 | JGI IMG/M metagenome (GOLD analysis project Ga0256843, IMG submission 191572) | Pompeii worm associated microbial communities from hydrothermal vent at the East Pacific Rise, Pacific Ocean - Alvinella | ecosystem: Host-associated > Annelida > Integument > Unclassified ...
AACACTACTACTATAGAGAGTAACACAACAAAAGAGGATATCAATACTACTACTATAGAGAGTAACACAACAAAAGAGGATATCAACACTACTACTATAGAGAGTAACACAACAAAAGAGGATATCAATACTACTACTATAGAGAGTAACACAACAAAAGAGGATATCAACACTACTACTATAGAGAGTAACACAACAAAAAAAATAGCAATAAAATTAAAAGATAGTGAGATTATCAAAAAAATTATTTTACCTACTGTACCTCAAGGAATAATGAGTAATATCAATACCCAGACACCTAAAACAGAAGATTTAAACACAAAAAAACTTGCAATAAAACAAGCTATAGAAGAAAAAGAGAAATCTCTACAAACAGCTAAAAGTAAAATAAATCAACTAGAAGAAAAAAACCAAGAACTAGAAAATAGAATACAACAAAGTAATCAAAGAATTAATCAACTAGAAGATAAAATTAGTACCATACTATCTGAAAGTGATGGATTAAAAGACAATATAGCTAGACTCAAAGAGGAGCTAGAGTTCAATAAAAAAGATAGAAAAAAAGCGTTAAATCAAAAATCTATAATAGAATCTCAATTAACTATTGCACTACAAGAGAATAGAATACTAGAGAACAATTTCAAAAATAAAGATAGTAATCAAAAAAAACTTATCAATCAAATAAATGAACTGAAAAATAGTCTAAAAAATTTAAAAAACCTCAAAGAGAATAATCTAAAATTATCATCTGAATATAATACAACTATACAACAGTTCAAAATTAAACAAAAAAGTTTAGAAGAAAATTTATCTATAGAACGAAAAAATAAAGAAGATTTAATCAAAGAAAAAAATAAATTAGAAGATAAAATAAACTCATTAGAGCAGAATATTACATCTCAATCAAATGAAAAAACAGAACTTTTAAACAAAATCAATAAATTAAAAACTACCATTAAAGATATGCTTAATACAGCTAAAGAGAACAACAGCTCTATTGTAAATTTCAAATCTAAATATAAAAACTTGGAACAGAACTTATCAAAAGAGCTAAAAAAAGAAAATTTTTTAATGGCAGAGAAAAAGAAATTAGAAAATAAAATTAGCTCATTAGAACAAAATATTACATCTCAATCAAATGAAAAAAAAGAGCTATTGGATAGAATAGATAAACTAAAAGCTACTGTTACAAAAATGCTTACTGTAGCAAAAGTAAAAACTCAAGAAGCATCACTAGAGTATAACAAAACTGTTGAAAAATTTAAAACCAAAGAGAAAAATTTAGAACAAAATTTATCAACTGAGTTAAAAAAAGAGAAAGCATTAATAGAGGAAAAAACTAAACTAGAAAATAAAGTTAAATCCCTAGAAGAGACTATCTCTGCTAATACAGAAGAAAAAAACAAACTTTCAAATGAAGTAGGTGAATTAAAAACAGAAATATCAAAAGTAACAGAAGAGTTACAAAAAAAAGAGAACGAAATAAAAGAGTTAAAAAATAAAGAGGCAGAAACAGCTAAAGCTACACAAGAGTTTAGCAGTAAACTTCAACTACTACAAACTCAAAAAGCATCTGTGGAGAAAAGACTATCAGAAGAACTAGAAAAAGAGAAATCTATTTTGGCTGATAAATCTAAATGGGAAAACAAAGTTAAATCTTTGGAAAATAATATTACAACTCATATAGATGAAAAAAATAAATTAAAAGCTAAAGTAGATGAGCTAAAAGCTACTATCACAAAGATGCAAACAGAAATCAAAGATAAAACATCTAAACTCACTAAAGATTATGATAGCAAATTACAAGCACTACAAGCTCAAAAAGCATCTATTGAGAAAAAATTATCAGAAGAACTAGAAAAAGAAAAATCTCTTTTAGCTGATAAATCTAAATGGGAAGACAAAGTTAACTCACTAGAGACAAGTATAAACAGATACACAAAAGAGAAAAACAATCTATTAAGCCAAATAGGTGAATTAAAAACTCAAATATCTACATTGAGTGGTGAGTTAAAAACAAAAAGCAGTGAACTAGATAAACTAAAAGCTGAAAAAGAGAAAATGGTTGCAAAAGAACAAGCAAAACAGAGTCTGCTAAAAGCTTTCTCACTAGCTAATGTACAATTTAAAAACAATAGCAGTGAGTTGACACAAGAGAGTAAAGCTAGACTAAATAGTACTGCCGAAAAAATTAAAGAGTATAATAACTTTACTTATGAAATACAAGGTCACACAGACAATAGAGGAAGTGAAGCATATAATTTAAAACTAAGTACTAAACGAGCTGAAGCTATTAAGGATTATTTGGTAACAAAAGGTGTACCAGCAGATATTTTAATAACAAAAGGTTTTGGTTCTTCTCAACCAATAGCAGACAACAACACAAAAGAAGGTAGAAGTAAAAATCGTAGAGTTATTTTTATAATTCATGATTAATACTCATAAGGATTTATAAATTATGTCAAAAATTATAGCGACCATTGTTATTTTATTAACTTTCAATGGTTGCACAGGTAAAAATTTGGTTAAAAAGAGTAACCAAGAGAGTGCCTTTATCATACTAAAAACACCAACTATGAGATATGCAGATATGGGTTTTATATATAAAGGAGACTCATTTGTAAAAGTTGAAATATATAGTATGGGGCAACCTATTATGAGTTTAGATATAAATGGTATGAATGTGTGTATGTCTACTTTTAAATGTATGGATAAAAAAGATTTCAATAGTAAAATATTAGTTAGTTCATATCCTGATACACTATTAGAAAATATTTTTCAATCTAAACCTATTTTCAATGGAAAAAATTTAATAAAAAATAATCAAGGTTTTGTACAAAATATCAAAAGTAATGAGTATGATATTCATTATACTGTAAGCCCAAAAGAGACAAAATTCAAAGATATAAAAAACAAAATAGTTATAAAAATCAAAAAAACTATTGAGATATAAAAGAGATAGCTTCTACTTTACCTAATCGGTTGTGGCATTAATAATAATATGAAGTAAAAGCTATATATTTTAGAAGTTATGAAAGAAAATAATAAAAAAAGGAAAAAATTATCTCTTTCATAGTTAAAGTATAATAGATGAATGTGTTCTAATCGTGAAATTTTTAAAAAAAACAACCCTTTTCAAAGCATTATTTTATGGGCTTTAGTACTATAAAATAGAGTATAATATAATCCAACTGATAGTAATTTTTTTTAGCTTTATTGGTTGTTTTTTATCTTTTTGATAAGCTTTAAAAATTGTTCTCCATATCTCTCAAATTTTACCTCTCCTATACCATGTACTTCTAACATTGAGTCTTTGTCTGTTGGCATGGTTACAGATAGCTCTTTTAAAGTCTTGTCTGAAAATACTACATAAGGAGGAACTTTGTTCTCTAAGGCTATCTCTTTTCTTAGCTCTCTTAGTCTATCAAATATCTCTACCTCATAATCATCAAAATAGCTTACTTTTTTCTTTTTGGTTGCTTTTTTGAGGATAAGTCTATCTTCTCTAATAGTGACTCTCTCTTTTCCTTTTAATATATCTACACCTCTAGGAGTGATACTATATACTTTATACTCTCCAATAGATACAGCACCAAGCTCTAAGAGTTTATCAGATATAGATAACCATTGAGCTTTTGAGTACTCTTTGCCTATACCATAAACTGATAGAGTATTATGAGAGTTATTTAAAATCCTCTGTTCTTGGCTACCCCTTAGTACATCTACTACATAGTGGATACCAAAAGATTGATTGGTTCTATATATTGCTGATAGTAGTTGTTGTGCCTCTTTTGTTATGTCTATGGAGTTTTTATCAGGGTTTATACAGTTGTCGCACCTATCTTTGCAAGGCTCTATGGAGTCTCCAAAATATGTAGCTATCTGTTGATGACGACAAGATTCAGAGTCTGCAAATCTGGAGATGGTGTTAATTTTCTCATAGGCATTTTGTTTATATGGTGTATCTGGCAAATCATCTATAAATGATTTCTGTTGTACTATATCTTGGGCTGAAAATAGTAGTAGCGTTGTAGCCTCTAGCCCATCTCTTCCTGCTCGTCCTATCTCTTGGTAGTAGTTCTCTAGTGTCTTTGGCATACTCATATGTACTACAAAACGGATATTGCTTTTATCTATCCCCATTCCAAAGGCTATAGTGGCTACTACTATATCTATATTATCTGCTACAAAATCACTATAGACTCTCTTTTTGATATTGGTTGCTAATCCTGCATGAAAAGCCTCTGCTTTATAGCCCTGCTTTTTGAGATAGTTTGCTACACTCTCACTCTGTTTTCTGGAAAATGTATATATAATCCCTGCTACGCTTCCCTGTTCTTTTAGGAAATTGATAAGCTGTCTGCGTCCATCACTCTGTCTATGTTGGGCTGTTATGGTTAGATTTGGACGAAATAGAGAACCTGTTACTATTTTGGGGTTTTGAAGTTGTAGACTAGAGACTATATCCTCTCTAACTAAAGATGTAGCTGTAGCAGTAAAGGCTGATATAGCAGTAGTGGGAAAGGATATTTTTAGCTGAGATAACATTCGGTAGTGTTCTCTAAACTCATGCCCCCACTCACTCACACAGTGAGCCTCATCTATAACAAAAAAGTTGATATTCAAATCCATCAAAAAGGTTAAAAAGTACTCATTCATAAGCCTCTCTGGGGCCACATATAAGAGTTTGATTTGGTTGTTATATAGAGCCTCTTCTATCTCTTTTGACTCTTCTATAGACTGCATAGAACTTAACATAGCTGAACTGATACCATTTTCTCTAAGAGCCACTACTTGGTCGTGCATCAGGGCTAATAGTGGAGAGACTACAACTGTAACACCATCCATCATAAGTGATGGTAGCTGATAGCAGAGTGATTTTCCTCCACCTGTTGGGAGTATCATCAGTACATCTTGATGCTCTAGTATTGCATCTATGACCTCCTCTTGTTGGTTTCTAAAAGATTGGTGTCCAAAGTAGTGTTGTAGTATCTCTAGTTTATTCATGGTGGTATTTTATCTAAAGGTAACTTGAGGTTATAAAAATAATAAACTATAATCTTTTTGTTTTAAATTATTTTTTTATTTTTCAACAAATATATATATTATTTTAATTATTTATTCTATATAATAAAAGTTTAAAGAATGGATGGAAGGATACCTCATGAAAATAAAACAATCACTTATAGCCTTGACGCTTTTAGGTTTTAGCTCATCTCTTGTTGCAAATAGTAACTTAATAAAAAATGGAAGCTTTGAAGAGTTTAATATTAAAAAAGATAGAGGAGCATGGAAAAAAGTAAAACTAAAAGAGTGGAAAGGTAGTAGAGCTGAACTATGGACAAATAGCTTAGGAAAAAAAGCTACAGATGGTGAATATAAAATTGAAATGGATGTCGGCAGGAAAGTCGATAAAATTTATCAAAATATTAGCCTAGAGATAGGTCAAACCTATAAAATATCTATAGATGCGTATGCTAGAAAACTAGATACATCTAAATTTTATATAGAGCTTGATGATAATAAAATATTAACAATAAATCCAACAGAAAATTGGGAAAACTATAGTGTTGAATTTGAAGCTACAAAAGATACACATAAAATAACTATACGAGAATCATCTACTCAAAATGATGGATTGGGTGCTATTTTAGATAATGTAATACTTCAGAAAATTTCACCAGAAAAAAATTCTACTGAAACAGTTTCTCCTCTTCCAGTAACTGAAGAAAATACTACTATATCTAATGAAGATAGCTCGTATAATAGTGTAAATGTTCAAAATGAAGATGTCAGAATGGCAAGAATGATACAAGAGAAAGCTCTAACTTTTAATCTAGTATCTTTGAAAACCAATGAGACTGTAAATAGTGGTGCATGGAATGATGCAAATACTTGGAAAAATGGACAAATCCCTAAAGAGGGTGCTAGAGTAGTCATTCACTCTAACCATAGAGTTGTTATCAACTCTCAAATAGATACACCTCTTAGAACTGTTTTGGTTGAGGGTGAACTGGCTTTTAATCCTCATAAAAATACTAAACTAATTGCTGATACTATCATCACAGCCAATAATAGTATCCTAAGAATTGGAGAGCCAAGAGAGCCAATAGATGGAGATAAAAAAGCTGAGATTATTATTAGTGACTATAATAGTGAGGGGATGATAACAGACAATCCAGATAGTCCAGACTATGACCCATTGAGAATTGGACAAGGACTTCTAATCAATGGAGAGTTCCTAGCTCATGGAGAGGAGAAAACTCCTTATGTAACTATAGCCAACAGTGGTGTTAGTGCTGGAGAGAGTACAATAGAGTTCGATGAAGATGTTGAGAATTGGCATGTAGGTGACAAAGTTGTAATCCTTGGAGTATCTGACAATGGAACAGAAGCAGAAGAGCGAATGATTACAGCCATCGATGGAGATAGTATCACTATAGATAGACCACTAGAGTATGACCATATTGTACCTGATACTACTATCCCTGATTTAGATTTAAAAGTACATGTAGCAAATCTATCTCGAAACATTATTATCAAAACAGACCCAACAAAAATAGCACCATATCCTGATAAAAATGATATGCAAAATATAGAACATCGTGGGCATGTACTCTTTATGCACACTAACAATGTTAATATCAGTGATATAGAGTTTGATGATTTAGGAAGAACAAACAAAAAATATGTACTAAATGAGACAACATTTACATCAGAAGCACCAGATGCAACAGCTACGCATATAGGAACAAACCAAGCAGCAAGATACCCTGTGCATTTCCACAGAGCTGGATTTAATGAAAAACTAGGAAGAGTAACAGAGTGTGTCATCAATCAATCACCAGGTTGGGGATATGTTAACCACTCTAGTAATGCTGTTATGGAGGATAATATCGCTTATGGTGTATATGGTTCATCTTTTATTACAGAAGCTGGAGATGAGCATGGAGTATTCAAAGGCAATATGGCAATAGCAACTCGTGGACTTGGTAGAAGTGATGTTAGAGACTGGAAAAGTAGAGAACAAGATGATGATTGGGGTTTCCAAGGAAATGGTTTTTGGATGCTAGGATTTTATGTAGATGTGGTTGATAATATAGTCAATGGCTCTAGCAACTTTGCCTATGCACTTACCAAAAAATCTATTGATAGTGTAACAGGTGTTATAGAAGATGATAATAAAGAGGTCAAGCACTATAATGTAGCTATAAAAACATTTGTAGGAAATATTGCCTATGGAAACTCTGGTGGAGTTGTAGGAATACTTAGTGGAACAGATAAAAAAAATAATGGAAGAACCCCTGAGACATTTACTGATACTTTAGCCTATGCTAATGGACCTGCTAACAATGGAGAGCTTTTCTCATGGTGGTATCCATATAATATTACAATGGAAAATACTACTATTGTAGGAGATATCCATAACCCTAAATATACAGGAATTGGTTCTCAAACAAAACTTAGAAAAACAAAACTAATTAATACCAAAGTTGAAGGTCTTAGAGTAGGTATAGTACTACCTATTTATATGGGGAAAAACACTATTAGAGATGGATATTTTAATAACTTAGTTAATATGTACTATCCTCATGGACTAGTTAACCATGGTAATTTAGATATAATCGATGGAGATATCAAGTTTGGAAAACTCCCAATAGAAGAGCAACAATACAAAGTTCAAATGGCTGTAGAAATTAGTCATAGAGACCCAAATAGATATAAAAAAGAGGCAACTATTTTATATAATATAAACGATGAACCAGCACCACTTAGACTATTTGATTATGTGCATGATGTTGGTGGAGAAGTTCCAGAAGATGCAGTTATCAGAGATGATATGATAGATACAAAAGCTCAAACTCTAACAGCAGAGGAGTTTGAAGATATTATCAAAAGAGGATATAAAAGATAATATCCTATAAAGAAGAGTTAATTAACTCTTCTTTTAATCTAAATTCTCAGGAGTCAATCCAACTTTGGTTAAAAATTTACGAAGTTCTACAACTGTCTCTTTAGGAAGAACCGACTCACCATGAGGAATTGGCATACTGTACTCTTCATTGTTTATAATAATCTTGGCGTGATGTTTTTTTGTTAATTCCACTTTTGCATTATAGTGTTCTAGTGCATGAATTAGCTTTTTGTAATCGATATTTCCAGATGTTGGATGTTCAAATATTTTCTCTATTTTACTTTTGTGTTTACTCATTTTAAGTCCTTCAAATTAATTTGTGGAATAGTAACATTTTTGTATATAATAGTTAGCTACTTTTGTTGCATTTTCTGTTTTTTTGATAATGATAGTATAATTGTATATGCAAACTATAAATAGAACTTTTTTTATCACCATCTCATTGATTTTTATACTGCTAATAGTAACTCTACTGCACTATATATTTTTTGATAGAGATAGTGTAAATAGCAAAATAGATAGTATCGTTGGATTGACAACTATAAACTCTCCAGCCTATAGCACCTCATGGCATGAGCAGAGACTTAGAGGAGACGAGCCTCTACACTATTCACCATATCCAGAGATGCCAACAGCTGATAGGTTGACATTTATATACAAAGAGAGAAAAAGTGAATAGCCCATTTTTTAGATTTTTATTACTAAGCTTTTATAGTGAAAAAGCAAAACAGATAACTGTTATTATATTCTCTATCATTATTATATTTATTCTCTCTTCGGTTCTGTTTTTGTCAACCTCTATGCACTACTCTATTACAGAGGCTCTGAAATATCAACCCGATTTTATTGTTCAAAAGATGGCAGGAGATAGGAGAGTTAATATCTCTGAGAGAGTTACAGATGAGCTAATCGAGATACCAAGTATAGCAAAAGTCACCCCTAGAGTTTATGGTAGATATTTTTTAAAACCTTTGGGTAAATCTTTTTTGGTAGTGGGAGTTGATTTTTTTGATGTACAAAGCCATAGAGGATTAGAGAAAATTATTGATAATATGAACCTAAACAAGTTCTTTAAGAGGCGAGATAATATGCTAGTTGGTGAGGGAGTAGATAGATTTATGAGAGAACACCACTACGATAACAATATGACATTTTTTACTCACAAAGGAAAGGCTATCACTCTACATAAGTTTGCTACTTTGCCTAAAAATAGTGAGCTAGTCTCCTCTGATATGGTTATAGTGCCTATTGATTTAGCAAAAAAGATTTTGGGTATCAAAAGAAGAGAGGTTAGTGATTTTGCTTTTAATGTACCAAATATCTTAGAGTGGGAGATAGTCACTATAAAGGTCTCGGCACTAGATTATGACCTAAGAGTAATCAATAAAAAAGAGAGCTATAAAGCTTATGCTGAATTTTTTGATTTTAAAGGTGGGTTCTTTTTGAGTATATTTTTGATTGTGCTTATTAGTTTCTCTTTGATTTTATACCAGAGATACTCTCAACTATACTCAACAGAGAGGAGAAATATAGGGGTTTTGAGAGCTTTGGGTTGGAGTATAAAAGATACTCTAAAACTCAAATTTTTTGAGGCTCTTTTGGTTGTGTTTATCTCTTATACTATTGGAGTATCTTTGGCTTATATATTTGTATATATCTTTCATGCACCTATTCTTAGAAATATATTTTTGGGTTCATCAAATCTAATAATAGAGCCTACTTTTGTACCTGTAATTGATATATTTTTATTAAGTTCTATATTTTTACTATATGCTATACCTTTTATCGCTTCGGTGATTATTCCTGTTTGGAGAATATCTACTACAAACCCAAAAGAGGCTATGAGATGATAGAGATAAAAGATTTAAATAGATACTATCAGGTTGGCAAAGAGAGATTTTATGCTATTAGGAATATATCTCTGAGTATCAAAAAAGGTGAATTTGTACTATTTCATGGAGTAAGTGGAAGTGGAAAAACTACACTTTTGAGCATAATAGCAGGAGTAGATAGACCCAGTAGTGGGATGATTAGTGTAAATAATGAGTTAATCTCAAAACTGCCAGACCAACATCTATCAAGATTTAGAAACAGAGAGATAGGGATTATATTTCAGCACTATAATCTACTAGAGAGTCTAACTGTATATGATAATGTATCTGCTCCATTAATCCCAAAGAGATTATCCCTAAAAGAGATAGACAAAAGAGTCAAAAAAAGCCTAAAGATAGCAAATATATCTCACAAAGCCAACTCTATTGCTAGTACACTCTCAGGTGGAGAGAAACAGAGATGTGCTATAGCTAGAGCGTTAGTTACAGATGCCTCTATCATAGTGTGTGATGAACCAACAGCAAATTTAGATAGAGCCAATATAGATATATTTTTAGATATTCTAAAAAAACTACACAAACTAAACAAAACAATCATTGTCTCCACACATGACCCTATTTTTCAAAAGTTAGACTATATAGACCAGATAATCCACCTAGAAGATGGAGTTTTAGTCTCATGAACTCTCTACTACTCAATACAGATATAGCTATATTTTTACTTGGAGAGTTTATATTGTGGGTTGTACTACTTATCGCTTTTGGAGTTAATCTATATCTGCTAAAAAAGTGGGATTTTCATAGCTATACCAATTTGCAGTACCGTATAGAGAAGTTGGCATATCTAATTATGGTCATAATCATATTCTCATTTCTTATGAAGTTTATTCTGTTGCCATATTTTGTTTTTACTATGGATAAGATTAGTGATATAGTACCAGGGGCGATGTGTTCGGCTGGAGTTATATCTTTTAATGCTTATGGAATGAAACTATTTTTTATCAAAATGGCTATTTTGTTGCTTTTGATGATATGGCTTATGATAAATCACTATGATATTGAAGCAAAAGTCTATCCTTGGTTTAGGGCAAAGAGTTGGTTATTTGTTTTTATATTTATACTTATAACTATTGAGCTCTATTGGGATTATGCTTTTTTTGCTGATATCGATATACACAAAGTATTAAACTGCTGTTCTACACTATATGGATTGCTCGAAGGTGTTAATCCTCTGCCTTTTGGATTGGATAAGAGAGAGATTATCATACTATTTTATATGATATATGCGATGATTATTAGCTCAACATTTGGAAAACAGAACTATATTTTGCTCATAGGATTGATACTATTTATACCTATTGGTTACTATAGTGTGTTATATTTTTTTGGTACATATATATATGAGATGCCAAACCATAACTGTCCGTTTTGTATGTTACAAAAGGACTATTACTATATAGGATACCCTCTTTGGGGTAGTTTTTTTGGAGGAGTTTTTTTGGGTATTACGGCAATTTTAGCAGAAGAGAGACTAAAAAAAGATAGCAAAAGATTGAAGTATCTTATGGTGTTATCTTTTACTATATTTGTAACTATATGTACCTTTTTTGTTCTACACTACTACTACAAAAATGGTGTATTCTTAGAACCTGTAAAAGTTGAGATGGTAATGTGATGATAAGTATCATAAGAAAAGTATCAATATTGTTACTCATAGCTACACTATCTATTATACTCTACTCTCTTATCAAAAAGAGCAATCCTGTCAAAATAGTAAGAGGAAATCTATCATATAAACCTATCCCTTTTAGGTTAGAAGAGACCAATGATGTAGTATGCAAGATGCTTATTCGTTCATACTATGGAAGCTCTCAGGCTATCACAAAGAGTGGAGATACCTATTTCTTTAATGATATAGGGTGTATGATGACATGGCTAGAGGAACAACCAAATCAAAAGAGTATTAAAATGTGGGTATATACAAATGATACGCACCGTTGGATTGATGCCAAGATTGCACACTATAGCACCACAGACAAAACTACCTTAGGATATGGATTTGGAGCATATGAAAAAAAGCTTAAAAATCAGATAGATTACAATGAGATGAAGCTTAGAATGTTTAGAGGAGAAAATCTATTAAATCCCAAGGTTAGAAAAAGACTTTTGGAGAATAGATATAACTAATCTAACAACCAACAACAATAACCATTTTTATTGATTTTTATAAAATTTATTTATATTATTGATTGTGACAAATAAAATTATTTTTCAATTAAAAGATAAAGTTACTCCTATATATATGTAAAAAGATGATAATATTTAATTATTTCTTAATGGAGAATTCTATCATGAAAATTAAAGTATTATTTTTAATATTATCACTATCCTCCCTAAAAGCTCAGACTACTCCTAATGAACTTGGTATAAATATGGGCATAACATCTATCAATAATGATAGTGGAACTAGGTTTAATAACTATGGAATGGGTATTAGCTATCAGTTAGATAAATATGTTGTAATGCCTAGATTTGACTTGGATTATGTAAAAGTATCTGATTTTTCGGATGATAGAGTCGATAATCTTTTCAAAGCCTCTATAAATGGTGTATATGAGATAGAAAATAGAACACTATGGACTCCATATATTATGGGTGGAGTTGGTTATGAGAAGGTATCAAGAGAGGTTGATGGAGTATTTGAGAGCCACCCTTTTGTACAAGGTGCATTAGGAGTTAACTATAATTTTAAAGAGGGATACAAAGCAAAAGTAGAGAGTAAACTACTCCAAATCCTAGGTGGCGATAATGAGGATAATGAGGTAATTCTCAACTTTGGAATGAGTTTTCCTATCATCAAAAAAGCCAAAAAGAAGAGAAAAAAAGCTAAAAAAATAGTTATTAAAAAAGTAGCAACCCCACATATAATAAGAGTAGTACGCCCTCCTACTAAAATAATAAAGACTCCACCAGATAGTGATAGAGATGGTGTAATAGATAAGCTAGACCAATGTCCAAATACCCCTTATGGATACTCTGTTGATAGTTATGGTTGTCCTATAAAGATAACTCTACAGATACATTTTGGTGTTAACTCATCTAGGATTACAGAATACTCTATGCCAAAAGTAGAAAGATTTGCACAGTTTTTACTAAAAAACAAAGGTAGCAAAGTAACCATAATAGGACACACAGATAGTGATGGAAGTAGTGATAAAAATCTAATCCTTTCTCAAAAAAGAGCAAGAGCCGTAGCCAATAAACTACTAGAACTAGGAGTAAGTGCATCAAGGATTACGGCTATAGGTAAAGGTGAAAGTATGCCAATAGCCTCCAATCGTACCAAAGAGGGAAAAAGAAAAAACAGAAGAATAGAAGCTATTTTAAGCTATCCCAAAAGGTAGTAAAAATGAAAAAAAATATATTTAGGATACTATTTTTGATATCAATTTTAGGACTTTTTGGTGGTTGTGTCAAAGATAGAGCAGGTAATGTTGATAGTGATGGTGATGGCATAACTGATTATAGAGAAGAGGTGCTTGGTACATCTATAACCAATATAGATACAGATGAAGATGGTATTCCAGATGGAGTTGAAGGAGATAGAGACAGCGATGGTGATGGAGTTATAGATGCACTAGAATCTGCTATATTAGATAGTGATGGTGATGGTATAAATGACCAATTTGATGCTTTTAATGATGACCCATATAATGGTACTAACCCCAATGAAAATAATAGTAGTCATACTCAGGAGGATAATAATACTATAGATAACAACGCCGCTATAGCAGACCATGATGGAGATGGTATAAATGATGATGAAGATATAGATGATGATAACGATGGATTAATAGATAGCGAAGATATCAATAGAACCAATTTTGATAGTGATGGTGATGGAATAGTAGATGGTGCTGATGTAGATGTAGATGGAGATAATATATATGATAATGGAGAAGATAACGACAGTGATGGTATCAATAATATATCTGATGTTGACATAGATGGAGATGGTATTAATGACAATGGAGAAGATAGTGATAATGATGGTATCAATAATGAGCATGATACAATAGATAATAATGAAGATAATGATAGCGATGGATTACCTGATGATATAGACCCAAATGATGTAAATATAGATACAGATGGAGATGGGATACCAGATGGTGCAGATGTTGATATAGATGGAGATGGTCAAAATGATAATGGAACAGATGAAGATAATGATGGTATCAATGATAATTCAGATGTAGATAGAGATGGTGATGGTATTAATGACAATGGAGAAGATAGCGATGGAGATGGCATCAATAATGAGCATGATACCATAGATAATAATGAAGATAATGATAGTGATGGATTACCTGATAATATAGACCCAAATAACAATAACCATGATACAGATGGTGATGGAATTGATGATGGTGCAGATGTAGATAGTAATGGTGATAATATCAATGATAACGGAACAGATGAAGATAATGATGGTATCAATGATAATTCAGATGTAGATAGAGATGGTGATGGTGTTAATGACAATGGAGAAGATAGTGATGGAGATGGTATAAATAATGAACAAGATACCATAGATAACTCTCAAGATAGTGATAATGATGGACTCCCCAATACAATAGACCCAGATAATAATAATACTGATATAGATAACGATGGAATTTTAGATGGAGATGATAGTGATGTAGATGGTGATGGAACTATAGATAATGGTACTGACTATGATGGAGATGGAGTCAATGATTTAAATGATAATGATGATGATAATGATGGTTTAGAAGATACAGAAGACCCAAATAGTAAAAACCCTGATACAGATGGAGATGAAATACCAGATGGTGCAGATGTTGACATCGATGGAGATGGTGTTAATGATAATGGAGAGGATAGTGATGGTGATGGTATTAATGATACTGCTGATATAGATAACCATCCAAATAGTACAGATACGGATAATGATGAGATAATAAATGACTATGATATTGACGATGATAACGATACTATTAGAGATACAGATGAAATCAATCATGGAACTAATCCTCTTTTAACTGATAGTGATGGTGATGGTAAATCAGATACAAATGAAGGCGTTGTAGATAGTGATGGTGATGGACTTATTGATGCACTAGAGTCTAGTATTATTGATAGTGACAATGATGGAGTAGTAGATGAGCTAGATGAGTCAAATAGTGACCCAACAAATGATAGCGATGGTGATGGACAAGCCAATATAAAAGAGCTAAACTGTACAGAAGGAGACCCACTAGATAGTAGTGAAATGTGTCCATGGATAACCAATAGTGACTATGGAAAAGCTATGATTTCTGTTGGTTTTTCATATATCCCTGGAGGATTTGATGTTGATGGAGATGGGGAAAAAGAGAGTGGCTTCTGGACATCCACATATCAAGCTAGAGAGCTAGGAGTAGATATAAATTCTAGCGAGATTATAGATATAGTGAGAGATTATAATCGTTTTATACAACTCAATTTCAAACTAGAAAATGGACTACAAAATAATATAACAGGATATATAACAGATTATCTAAATGATACTCTAAAAGGAGATAAACTAGATTTTAATATATCTCATGCTCAATATAGCACCCGTTCATCCACTTTAACTCCATATCTAGCATTGGCAAGTTTAAGTAAATATGAAATTAGAGATAGCCATAATAATATTATAAACCAAGAGCTTAGCTTCCTAAGCCAAAAACAGTATGTTCAGATTATGAAACTACTTCAAGCAGATATAGATAATGGAGGAGATGGGCACCATATTCGTAACGGACTATTAGGTGTAGATATAGAGGTTCCAAAATTAAGTTATAGCACAGTTATATATGAATTTGGCGAAGAGTACAAAGAGTTTTTGCGTAATCTTATATGGCTCAAAGATGGTACAAATAGAAATAAATTTTCTATAGAAGAAGATATAGAGCCTTGGTGGGGTATAGATAGTGAAAAGATAATTTATAACAATCAAGATGGAAAATATGGAGCCAATAGTACTATAGATGTTGGTTTTGGTGCAGGGCTTTATAAAGACAACTACGCAGTAGTAGTAAGAGGTGGTTCAACTATAGATTTACTCCAAGGCACAACAGGAGTAGACTCAGATAGCCCAAATAGTACAAATGGTATCAGTTTTAGAGCCACAAGTCCATATCTTTATTGATTTTGAACTCTTTTTAAGTTATATTTATTTTAATTGAGAGTAAAATACTCTTAATTAAAATACAAAGGATTAAAACTATGATGGGAATACCACAACCAGCATTTTATATTTTCAAATGTCAACAATCGGCACCTCCTGGTATGCCAAAACCAAGCTGTGTGAGTCAAAATAACCCAGAGTCTCAGCAACTATTTCAACATCTATCTCAACAGCTAATGATGAAAGGGATTATAGCAACAGTTCAACCAATTCAAACATCATGTCTAAATAGATGTCAACAAGGACCAGTAATCTTAGTTGAACCAGGTCATACTATGTATGTAGAGCTTACAAAAGAGAAGATAGATAGAATTATCGATGAGCATATCATAGGTGGAAATATAGTTAGTGAATATGTAATAGATGATAGCGTATGGGGAGAACCTATCCCTCCTGCTTCTATGGTTAGATAATAGTTGGGCAAATTGCCCAATTATTTTTTCCGACTCTCCTTCTCCTCAATCCCAGAAGTGCCAAATCTTCTTTTTAACTCTTGTTTAACTCTATCAGGAGTAATATCTCTATACCCTAGCCCAACTAGAGTATGATATAACAAATCTGCTCCCTCATGTATCACCTGTTCATCGCTCTCTTTGTCTATCGCTTCACAAACTTCATCAGCCTCTTCACGGATTTTTGATAGCATTAGCTCTTTATCATCCAAAAGCTTTTTTGTCCAAGAGTTTGAACTCTCTTTGCTGTTTTTTCTCTCTAATATAGTGTGATATAGAGTATCTACTACTCCATATATCTCATCGGTATCAACCTCTTTATCTAGTATCACCTTATCTTGTAATACTGATGTAAAAAAACAGCTCTTTCGTCCTGTGTGACACGCTACGCCATTTTGTTTGATTTTTAGCACAACAGTATCAGCATCACAATCTAGGAGTACATCTTTTATCTCTTGGGTGTGGTTTGAGCTTTCTCCTTTTTTCCAGAGTCTTTGACGACTTCTACTAAAGTAGTGTGCATATCCTGTGCTTAGAGTTAGATTGTATGCCTCTTCATTCATATATGCCAACATTAACACTTCGCCTGTTTGATAATCTTGTGCTATTGCTGGAATTAGAGGATTTTTTTCCCAATTTATATTCATATTTTACCTTTTATTTATTGTCCTGCCGATATTGCTTTTTGCTCTTTGCCTTTTGCATCAACCCAAATATTTGGTACTGCACCACCTGGTGTTAAGAAGATTTGAGCATCTTTGTTTACTTTGAGGGCTTCATTGAATTTAGCTTGTGTTTTTATCTGCTCTAACTGAATAAGTTCAGAGGTTAATGAATCAGATATTAGTTTATTGGCTTTTGCTTGTTCCTGAGCCTCTATTCTAATCTTATCTGCTTGACCTTGGGCTTCAATTCTATTTTTTTCTGCTTCACCTCTAGCTATTTCAGCTTTTCTTTGAGCCTCTTGTTTTGCTTTCTCTTTCTGCTGTTCTGCTATAGTTACATCCTGTTTTGCAGCTTGAACCTCTTCGATTTTTGCTTTAATTTTCGGAGGCAATACAATATTTCTAAGCTCTACAGAAGATAAAATAACAGGTCTACCTTCCAAAGAATTTATCTTCTCTTTAACTTTTGTCTGAATAGCACTTGCTATCTCATTTCTCATCTCTGGTAGTTTCTCTGCTGGATATTTTCCTATTACATCTCTAACTACCTCTCTTACTTTTGAGTTAATAATCTTCTCTTCCCAACTAGAACCCCACTTTTCTATAGTCTTTGGAGCTGTCTCTGGTCTTAGACGATACTGAACAGCTAAATCTATACTGACAGTAAGCCCTCTTTGGTCCAATACTTGTATAGCAGGATTTCTTCTAAGTCCACCCTCAAAACCACCTTTTGATATACCATTTGAGTAGTTATCTCCTATAGCACTATTATGTGTATCACTATATGTAATGAGTCTCACTCTAGTATTCACGGGAATAATTCTCTCTAATATAGGTATATAAAAGTGTAGTCCCGCCTTAAGTGGTGTCTCATCAAATTTACCTGTTCTAACTTTTATCCCAACTTCACCAGAGTTGATAATAGTAAAAGGCTTTAAAAACACAAGTGCAACAATAGCAACAAGAGCTACAAATACCCATTGAGGAGCCTGTCTACTTCCTCCACCATCACCATTTGATGTCCTCCTGAGATGTGGTGTTTTATTATCACCACCTCCACTACTATTTGGCTGTTTCTTTTTAAAATAATCATTCATATCTGCTGGCATTAAAAATCCTTAGTTTATATATGTTAAGTGTTGAATATAGTCAGGATTTTTTCCCGTTACTACATCAAAATATGCTGTTTGTAATTTCTCTGTTATCTCTCCACGAGACCCTGCACCGATTACTCTAGCGTCAACCTCTCTAACAGGTGTAAGCTCTGCTGCTGTTCCTGTCAAAAATGCCTCATCTGCTATATATATCTCTTCTCTTGTTATTCTTCTTCTAATCACTTCTATACCCATATCATGAGCTAAATCTATAATAGTAGCTTGTGTAATAGATTCAAGTGCATTATCACTAGGTGGAGAGATAAGTTTCCCATCTCTAACCATAAAGAAACATGCACCACTAGCTTCTGCTATATAGCCTTGGTCATCTCTAAGAAGAGCCTCATCGTATCCAGCCTCTACTGCTTCAAATTTTGCCATTTGAGAGTTTAGGTAGTTTGCTACAGCTTTTGCTTTTCCCATACCTGAAGTGTTTGGAGTTCTAGTAAAAGATGAGATTTTGAGTCTAATCCCCTTTTTTAGCCCCTCTTCTCCAAGATAAGCTCCCCACTCCCAAGCAGAGATTGAAACCTCCACTGGTGCATCTTTGTGATATAGTCCCATAACTCCATAACCTAGATATACAAGTGGTCTAATATAAGCACCATCAAATAGCTCATTGGCCTGAAGTAGTTTAACCTGAGCCTCATTTAACTCCTCTAATGTATATGGTACATCCATTAGTGTCATTTTTGATGAGTTTAGTAATCTTTGAGTATGTTCATTTAGTTTAAAAATAGCACATCTTCCATCAACTGTTTTATAGGCTTTTGTTCCCTCTATTGCACCATTTCCATAATGCAGAGTGTGTGTGAGTACATGAACCTTTGCATCATCCCAAGGGGTTAGTGTTCCGTTCATCCAGATATATTTTGCTTTATTCATATTTGTGTTGCTCCGTTGCAAAAATTAATTGGTGATTTTAACTAAATTAGGGTTAAAAAGAGACATTATCTATTTTTTTCATTATAAAAATAAACTATTACTCATATTTGAAAGTTAAAATTTTATATTATAGATTATAAATTAATTCAAAGGAAAGATTATGGTTAAAAAAGAGTTTTTAATGGCACTATCTGTGTCAGTACTACTTTTAGGAGGATGTATTGATTCATCAACTGGTGCCGCAGCTAGAGCTGATATGGAAAAAGAGAGTGGTCATAAAACAGAAGCAAAAGTAGAACATAAAGCAGAAGCTAAAAAAGTAGAAGCTCCAGCTCCAAAAACAGAAGAGAAAAAAGCAGAAACAACAGCTCCAAAAGCAGAAGCTTCAACAAAAGAGGAAGCAACTCCTGCAAAAGAAGAAACAGCACCAACAGCATCAGCAGAAGTAAGTACAGCGGCATGTGCAGGTTGTCATGGACCAAATTTTGAAAAATCAGCTATGGGTAAATCAAAAATTGTTCAAGATATGACAAAAGCAGATATAGTAAATGCTCTAAAAGGATATAAAGCAGGTACTTATGGTGGTTCTATGAAAGGTCTTATGAAAGGTCAAGCAGACCCATTAAGTGATGCACAAATAGAAGCTATAGCCAATAAAATTGGTAAATAATTTTTTATAATGAGGTCTATTAGACCTCTTTCTCTTCTTTCTACTATTTTCATTGCGATAAACCCCGAAAACACGATTAATACACAAAATATTTTTATACTACTAATTGTCAATAAAAAAACACACTAAAGGACAAAAAATATGAAAATATTTCTAAAATTAATAACAATCACAACACTAATAGTCTCAGCATCTAATGCTAAAGTCAACCTAAAAAGATGTTCTGGATGTCATGGTGCAGACTTTGAAAAATCTGCTTTAGGTAAATCAAAAGTTGTACAAAATATGTCAAAATCTGAGATTGAAAAAGCTCTAAAAGGATATAAAGCAGGTACTTATGGTAGAGCAGATAAAGATATCATGAAAAATCAGTTGGCTGAACTTAATGATAAAGATATAGAAACTATTGCAAAAACAATTGGTAAGTAATTTTATTTATATTGTAGTTAGACACGATTATATAGTATCTCTTCTTCTTAGAGGTGCTTCTTTTTTATATTTTTAAATAACTTTTTTAATTTCTATTTAGTTATAATCTCTCAAAAAGTAGGTAATCATTTATGTATAGTATATTTAAAGAGAACAATCAAATCCTTGATGCAAAAATTTTTATGGGTAGCACAGAAGAGAGTAGAGATAATCTAATAGAGAGAAGAAGTCCTTATAGTGGTAAAGTAGTATCAAGAATGCCTCTATGTAGTGCTGATGACACCAAAAGAGCGTTACAAATCGCTCAAAAAGCCTCCAAAACAACAGCACAATCTCCTCTACACCAAAGAGTAGCATGGCTTGAAGATGTAGCAAAAAATCTAAAAAAATATAGAGAAGATATAGCTTTAACCATTGTTGACGAGGTAGCAAAACCTCTAGCTTTTGCTAGAGTTGAAGTAGATAGATGTATAGAGACTATTGAACTCACAGCCAAAGAGCTAGTAGCACTTCATGGAGAGACAATCCCTACAGATATAACCCCAAGTGGCAAAAAGACTCTAGCATATTTTATGAGAGTTCCTGTGGGAGTTGTTGCATGTATTACCCCTTTTAACTTTCCTCTAAATCTAGTAGCTCATAAAATTGCTCCAGCTTTGGGTGCAGGAAATGCTGTTGTATTAAAACCTACTCCAGAGGCACCACTGACAGCCTATAAATTAGCAAAACTTTTCAATAGTTCACAATATGCTATCAAAGATGCTCTCTCTGTCGTATATGGTGATGTGGAGGTTGGTAGCACTTTGGTTAAAAGCCCTATTCCAAGAGTACTCTCTTTTACTGGTTCAGTTCCTGTTGGTAACATTATCACAAGAGAGGCTGGAATAAAAAAGATAAGCCTAGAGCTTGGAGGAAATGCAGGAACCTATATAGATAGTAGTGCAGATTATCTATACGCCTCACAGAGATGTGCCATGGGTGCATTTATAAATAGTGGTCAGGTATGTATATCTTTGCAAAGAATATTTGTTCATGAGAGTATATATAACGATTTTTCAAAAGCTATGGCAAAAGAGACAAAAAAACTAAAAGTTGGCTCACCATATGATGAGGATACATTTATGGGTCCACTTATAGATAAAGAGGCACTAGATAGAGCAAAATCTTGGATAGAGAGTGCCAAAAAAGAGGGTGCAAAAGTATTAGTCGGAGATAAGATTATAGATGGAAGTTTTGCTCCTACTGTTATGACAGATGTAACAGATGATATGAAAATAGTCTGCGAAGAGGTCTTTGCTCCTATTGTTAGCTTAGTAAAAGTAAAATCTTATGATGAGGCAATAGAGAAGATGAATGACTCACCGTATGGTCTACAGTTTTCTATATTTACAAATGATTTAAAACTAACTCAGAGATTTATCCAAGAAGCTGAGTGTGGTGGTGTGGTTATCAATGATATACCTACTCTGAGATTTGATGTTCAACCATATGGTGGAAGCAAACTATCAGGAATAGGTCGAGAGGGACCTAGATGGGCATTGGAAGAGTTCACAGAAATTAAGAGTGTTGTAATTTGTTAACAACTTATTTTAATATAAATTCCTTAGGATTTTTTTATTAAAATATAATAAACTTATGCTATACTTTAATGAAAGTTAATGAATAGTTAATATATTGAGTAAAAAGTTATCAAGGGATTTATATGGAGTATATGTTTCAAACTGGTTTTTTAGGTACAAGAGCTCCTCTGTTTATGGATGAGTTTTTGATTATTATAGTCTTGTTACCTTTTTTAATTGGTTTATCTATATGGTTTGCTACAAGAGAACATTATAAACTACACCGTTTTTTTCAGACATTTTTGTTTATCATAACTCTTGTGATATTGGTATATTTTGAGTATGGCATACATGTAGGAGGAGGTTTTTCTCACTATATGAAAGATAGCTCAATAGATGAAAATTTAGCATTCTATTTTCTAATATTTCATATTATTATAGCAACTATAACTCTAATTATGTGGAGTTTTATAATCAAATTTGCAATCGAAGATAGAAGAAGAAGAGCCCTACCTGGACTATACTCTAATAGTCATAAAAAATCAGGTAAGAGAGTTGCTTTTATGATTTTGTTGACTTCTCTTAGTGCAATAGGTCTTTACTGGATACTATTTATAGCCTAAATATACCAATTAGGCATAGAGGAGTTTAACTATCTTTTTTAAACTGCTGTAGCCACTCTATATCATCACTGCTTAGTTTACCAACTCTTTTCAAAAGTGACTTTTTGATAGATAATAAATCATCTATCTGTAGATACTCTAAATAGTCTGGATTTATGGTCTGTTGCTCTTTTGAGTCATAAGAGATTAATCTCTCTATCTCTTTTAGTAGTTCTTCTTTTTTATTACTCATTTTGATATACTACCAAAAAATTATTAAAACCTGAGTTCGATGGAGTATCATAGTTACAAAAGCCTAAAAATAGGTAAGATTTTCAAAATTAAATTTGTAGGACTAGCCGTAGCTAATTCAAAAATTTTATTTGGAAAAGATTGCCTATTTTTAGGCTTCCCTTTGGGTTAAACGAGGTTTCCCATATGCTTAGATAAATTTTTTTGAATTAACTAGTTAGTCCTGAAAAAATTTACCTTTGCCTATGAAAAACCTCGTTTAATTGTAACTATGATACTCCACCGAACTCAAGTTTAAAGGAAAATAGTTATGTTAGAAGTTGGTGATAATGTACCAGATTTTTGTCTGCCAAATCAAGATGAAGAGGAGATTTGTTTTAGAGATATAAAAGGGAGATGGATAGTTCTATATTTCTATCCAAAAGATAATACACCAGGGTGTACAACTGAAGCCTGTGATTTTACAGATGCACTTCCTGATTTTAGAGATTTGGATGCTATAGTATTAGGAGTAAGCCCTGATAGTCCTAAAAAACATAGAAACTTTATAGAGAAAAAAAATCTAGGCATAACTCTACTATCAGATGAGAATAAAGAGCTATGTAAAACATTTGGTGTATGGCAACTCAAAAAAAACTACGGTAGAGAGTATATGGGCGTTGTAAGAAGTACATTTTTAATCTCTCCAGATGGAAAAGTAGCCTATAAATGGGAAAAAGTAAGAGTAAAAGGTCATGTAGAGGCAGTAAAAGAGAAGCTCAAAGAGCTAAAGAGTTAAGTACCTGATATTTAAAACATATCAGGAAACTCTTGTGAAGTTGATGTCTCTGTATTTTTAGGTAGAGGAGATATATCTGTATATAGCTCTGTTATGACTCCATCTCTTGCGTTATATACACCTTTTGGTACCTTGAACCTTCTAGGTAGTTTTGGATATAGAGAGTAGAGTCTCTTAAAAAAGTATGAAAAAGCAGGTGCAGCAGTCCCTCCACCTGTTCCACCTCTTCCTATTGGTCTGTTGTTGTCTCGACCTACCCATACAATAACCTCTTGGGCTGGAGAGTATCCACAAAACCAAGCATCCACATTTTTGTTGGTAGTTCCTGTTTTACCTGCTACCTCTACTCCTGGAACTTGTGCATTTCGTCCTGTTCCTCTTTTGATGACATCTTTTAAAATATCCGTCATGAGATATGCCTGTTCTGGTTTGGTAAAATTGGCTATATCTTGATTTTTTGCTTCATAGATTACAGCTCCATCTCTTGATACCACTTTAGATATCAATCTAGGCTCTATCATATGTCCACCATTGGCAAATGCTGAGTATATCTGCCCCATTTTTGCAGGACTAATACCCAAGTTACCTAAAGATATCGACATATCCTGAGGTATATGAGGGATATTGAGAGGTTTTAGCTTCTCTCTAATCCTATTGACACCAATTTCTGATACTAGATTAATAGTAGCTAAGTTTCGTGAATGAACCAGAGCCTCTCTAAACTTGATAAATCCAGCAAAATTTCTCTCATAGTTTTTTGGTCTCCATATTACCCTTTTTCCGTTTCTATAGTATTGAAAAGTTCTAGCTACATCTGTTAACTCTGTGGCTGGATTGTACCCTAAATCTAATGCCACTTGATATATAAAAGGCTTAAAAGCAGAACCAGGTTGTCTCTCCATCATAGTTACCCTATTAAAAGCAGACTTTTTATAATCAGTACCTCCAACCATAGCTTTGATATCACCTGTTTTGTTATCCACAGCCAACAATGCACCATTTAGAGTAGTAGTTTTTAGATTTTCTCTATATCTTTTTGCAGCTCTTTTTACTGCATATCTTAGAGCTTTTCTAGCTATCTCTTGCTCTTTCATATCTATAGTTGTATAGATTGTATATCCACCTGTTTTTATATTTGGAAAATCTTTTTTGAGTCGTCTTATGACCTCATCTGTAACATATGGAGCTATATTTTGAGTTAGAGAGTCATGATAAATTTTAGGTGTCTCTTTTATTGCTACTAGATACTCATCTTGGTGTATCCAACCTAGTTTTCTCATTCTAGTTAAAATTGTATTGGCTCGTTTTAATGCTCTATCTAGGTGTCTTACAGGATTATAATATGATGGTGCATTTGGCAGACCGATAAGAAGTGCTGCCTCTTTTAGTGTTAAATTTTCCAAATCTTTATGAAAGTAACCTTTTGCAGCAGTTTTTACCCCAAAATATCCTCTACCAAAAGAGATTTCATTGAGATATCTCTCTAGTATCTCCTCTTTGGTTAGCTCATTTTCTACTTTTAGAGCTAATATAGCCTCTTTGAGCTTTCTAGTGTAGCTCTTTTTAGGAGAGAGTAGTATCTTTTTTACAAGCTGTTGAGTGATAGTACTTCCACCCTCTTTTTTCTTTCCTGCTTTAAAGTTTCTAATAAAAGCACGAATAATTGCATCAGGATTTACACCATTGTGTTCAAAAAATCTTGTATCCTCAATAGCAATCAAAGCCTCAATCAAGTATCCTGGCATCTCATCATACTTAGCATATAGACGGTGTTGCCCCTCCATAATATTGGCTATCTTGTCACCTTTGTAATCTAAAATTACAGATGATGTTTTTGGATGGTAGTTAATAATCTTATCCATATCAAGTTTGATTTCATTATAGGCATAGATAAATGCAGCAAATAGTGCTATAGCAAATACTATTATAAGCATTATCGAGCCTTTAATCAATTGATTGACCATCTATATTGTATCCTTTGTTTAAAATGCCTCAATTATACCTAAAAGTGATTGAGTAGTGACTTTAATGCTTTTTTGGAACTTCCAACTCTAGGAATAATCCTTAAAATCGGTTTAGAGACGGTAGGTTGTCTAATCGCTCCTACTAGATATCCTCTTTTGACCATTAATGCCTCTTGTAGCTTTAGTGCCATCTCGTTAGTTGGGACTGGTATCGGTAGGATTAGAGATTTTAAATCTATATCAAGTATTTTTTTGACTATCTTTTGTCTCTTTTTTATCTCTTTTTTAAACTTTTGACTCTCATTTGAGACCTTTTCTATATTGACTAGTGCTAAAGCTGTATCAAAAACTGATGGGGCTGTGGCATAGATAACTGGTTTGGCTCTATTTTCTAAAAAACTAATAATCTCATTTGAAGCCAATATATATGCCCCATAACTACCATAAGCTTTACCTAGAGTTCCCATTTTAATATGATTGCCTTGAGGAGTTATACCATAATACTCAAACACACCAAGCAGACTATCTCCTACAACACCAGAACTATGAGCCTCATCCACAATAAGTAGAGCCTCATATCTATCTGCCAAATCAAAAATCTCTCTATTGCAAAGCTCCCCACTCATAGAGTAAACACCCTCTATAGCTATAATTTTTCTATAAGCATCTGATTTTTTGAGTTTCTCTTCTAAATCATTTGGGTCATTGTGTTTAAATTTTATAACCCTATCACCCAAAAGCCCAGTAGCCATCATACCACTAGCATGATACTCCTCATCAATAAAGAGCATATCCTTTTTGCGAACCAAAGAGTCAATCAGAGCCATATTTGCCAAAAATCCAGACCCAACAACAAGCCCTCTCTCAAAACCGTTTAAAAAAGCTATTATTCGCTCAAACCCATTATGTATCTCATGATATCCATTTACAAGCATACTAGCCTTTGGTGCATGAGTATCAAACTCTGATACCATCTTGACAGCTTTTTTAAACTGTTTTTTGTTATGAGCCAATCCTAGATAGTCATTTGAGGCAAAATCTATTAGAGTGTTATCAAATATCTTTCGTTCTCTAAATCTATTTGCTTTTTTTAGGGCTTTTAGTTCATTTTGGTACATCTTTTTCCTTTTGATTTATCATCGATATAGGGGAGTTAAATCATTAGAGTATATCCCCAAATAGAATTTGAGGATAAAACATATTAAATCTCACAAAGAGATTTAGACTTCCTATTTAGCATACTCTTTTGTCTAGTCAAATACTCATCAACCTCAACAGCACACTCTCTTCCTTCATGAATAGCCCATACAACTAGTGATTGCCCTCTTCGGCTATCTCCTGCACTAAATACACCATCAACTGAAGTTGCAAATCCATGAGTTTTGATATTGCTTCTCTCATCAGTTTCAAGTCCAAGCTCTGCTATTACATCATCTTGGTTTGGTCCAAGGAACCCCATAGCTAGAAGTACCAAATCAGCCTCTATTACAAACTCACTACCTTCAATCTCCTTGAAACCTCTGCCTTCCCACTCTATATAGACACAGTTAATCCCTTTTACATTACCCTCTTCATCTTTGATAAATGATTTGGATAGTACATTAAAGTCAAGCTTGGCACCCTCTTCTTGCGAGGTTGAGAGTTTGAATATTCTAGGGTATGTTGGCCATGGCATATCAGGGGTTCTACTATCTGGTGCTTTTGGCATAAGCTCAATTTGAGTTACACTTTTAGCCCCTTGGCGAATAGATGTTCCTACACAGTCACTTCCTGTATCTCCACCACCTATTACTACTACCTTTTTATCTGTAGCTAGTATCTCTTTCTCTTTTGGGATTTTTTCACCTTCAACTCTGCTATTATTTTGAGCCAAAAACTCCATAGCAAAGTATATTCCCTTTGCATCTCTATTTTCTATAGGTAGGTCTCTTGGTTTTCCTGCACCTGTTGTTATCACTATAGCATCATAGCTCTTTTGTAGCTCTTTTATAGATACATCTTTTCCTACATTTGCGTTGGTGATAAACTCAACACCCTCATCCTCCATTAGATTTACTCTTCGTTGGACTACCTTTTTTTTGTCTAGTTTAAAGTTTGGAATACCATATCTAACTAGACCACCAACTCTGGACTCTTTTTCATATACTGTTATGGTGTGACCTGCTTTATTTAGCTGATTGGCTACAGCCATTCCAGCTGGTCCACTTCCTATGACTGCTACTTTTTTACCTGTTCTAACAGCAGGGATTTGAGGTCTCATCCAACCCTCTTGATAGGCTTTTTCTATAATAGAGTACTCTATACTCTTAATCCCAACAGCAGTATCATTTAGTCCTAATACACAAGCATATTCACAAGGAGCTGGGCAAATTCTACCTGTAAACTCTGGAAAGTTATTGGTACTCATTAGAGTCCTAAATGCAGCCTCCCACTCTCCTCTATAGACTTGGTCATTAAACTGTGGGATAGTATTTCCTACCGGACAACCATAGTTACTATGACAAAATGGAACACCACAATCCATACATCTAGCACCCTGTTCTTCTACCTCTTTATCGCTTAGAGGAGTGATAAACTCATTGTAGTGTTTTATCCTCTCCTCAACTGGAGCTAGTGTGAAGTTTTTTCTCTTAAATTCTCTAAATCCTGTTACTTTTCCCATCTTAGACCTCCTCTGCGATTTGTTCTTTTTGTTCTGCTAGAACTCTTTTGTAGTCTCTTGGCATAACTTTTATAAATTTGGCTCTATTTTGTTCCCAATTTTCTAAAATCTCGTTTGCCTCTTTTGAGCCTGTATATTTGATATAGTTCTCTATCATAGATTTGACTTCAGCCTCATCTTCATCCTCTATAGTCTCTAAATCAACCATCTCTGTATTGATACGACCTGATAGAGTATCATTTTTATCATATATATAAGCAATCCCTCCACTCATACCAGCAGCGAAGTTTTTACCAATCTCTCCTAAAATTACAGCTCTACCACCTGTCATATACTCACAACCATGGTCACCAACTCCTGCTACTACTACATTAGCACCAGAGTTTCTTACACAAAATCTCTCTCCTGCTATACCGTAGATATAAGCCTCTCCACTAGTAGCTCCATAAAATGATACATTACCAACGATAACAGTACTATTGGCTTCAAAACTAGAACCTGCTGGTGGATATAGTATCAGTTTACCACCACAAAGACCTTTTCCAAAGTAGTCATTGGCATCACCCTCTATTTCAAAAGTAATCCCACTATTGACAAATGCTCCAAAACTCTGACCTGCTGTTCCTACTGCTTTAATATGGATAGTATCTTCTGGCAACCCTTTGTCACCATACTTTCTAGTCATCTCAGCTGATAGCATAGTTCCTACAGTTCTGTTGATATTTCTTAATCTTATCTCTTTTTTAGTTGGAGTACCATTTTCTATAGCACCTCTCATGCTCTCTATTAGCTCATTGTCTAGTGCCTCTTCTATACCATGGTTCTGTTCCATATTTTTGAATGTATTATCCTCTTCTCTTACATACATTCTATATAAAAGCTTGTCAAGTTGTAGATGTTTTGCTTTCCAGTGTTGTACTCCATCTCTTGCTTTTAGCTTATCAACTCTACCTACCATCTCATTGACTGTTCTAAATCCAAGCTCTGCCATAACCTCTCGTAGATGAGTTGCTAAAAACTTCACATAGTTTACTACATGCTCTGGTTTTCCTGTATATTTTTTTCTCAGCTCTTTATCTTGGGTTGCAATTCCCACAGGACATGTATTGAGGTGACATTTTCTCATCATCACACACCCCTCAACTATCAATGCACTAGTAGCAATCCCCCACTCCTCAGCTCCTAGAAGTGTAGCTATAGCTATATCTCTACCTGTTCTAAGTTGACCATCTGTTTGAACTACTATTCTACCTCTTAGACCATTTTTAACCAAAGTCTGATGAGTCTCAGCAAGTCCTAGCTCCCAAGGAAGCCCAGCATGTTTGATAGATGTCTGAGGAGAAGCTCCTGTACCACCATCAAATCCAGAGATTAAAACCACATCAGAGTGAGCTTTTGCAACACCAGCGGCGATTGTTCCAACTCCCACTTCTGATACTAATTTTGTATTAATCCTTGCATATTTGTTTGAGTTTTTGAGGTCATGGATGAGCTGTTTTAAATCCTCAATACTATAAATATCATGGTGTGGTGGTGGTGATATAAGTCCAACACCTGGAGTTGAGTGTCTAGTTGCACCAATTACCTTATCAACCTTGTGTCCTGGTAGCTGACCACCCTCACCTGGTTTTGCACCTTGAGCTAGTTTAATCTGTAGCTCTTCTGCATTTACTAGATAGTTTGCTGTTACACCAAATCTTCCAGATGCTACCTGTTTAATTTTTGAGTTTTTCTCTGTACCAAAACGAGCAGAGTCCTCTCCACCCTCACCTGTGTTACTCTTTGCACCTATACTATTCATAGCAATAGCCAAAGTCTCATGAGCCTCTTTTGAGATAGAACCATAACTCATAGCCCCCGTTGCAAATCTAGTCATAATCGACTCAATAGGCTCAACCTCATCTATTGGTATCGGTTTTTGGTTTTTAAACTCAAGCAGTCCTCTTAGAGTAATATAGTCCTCATTTGGCTCATCAACAAGCTTTGCATACTGTTTAAATGTATCATAGCTATCATTTCTAGTTGCCTGTTGAAGTAAAAAGATATTCTCTGCTGTAAGTAGGTGTTTCTCTCCTCTTTGTCTAAAGGCATATTGACCACCAACACCCAAGTCATTGGACTCCACTATACGGTTTGGATATGCCAATCCATGACAGAGAAGTGTCTCAACTTCAAGTGTATCTATATCAATCCCATCAATTCGTGATGGTGTACCTGTAAAGTACTCGTCAACTAAACTCTTACTAAGTCCAACAGCTTCAAATATCTGAGCTCCTGTATATGAACGGATAGTTGATATACCCATTTTAGACATAATCTTATAGATACCTTTACCGATAGCTTTGATATAGTTTCTCTCTGCTTGTTCTTGGGTTAGGTCTGAGCTGATTAGATTTCTAACTCTCATATCCTCGATAGTCTCAAATGCCAAAAATGGGTTAATAGCATTTGCACCATAACCTATTAGAGTAGCAAAGTGATGAACCTCTCTAGCTTCAGCAGTCTCTATTACAAGCCCACAGCTAGTTCTAGTCCCTTGTGCTATTAGGTGCTGATGAACTGCACTTGTAGCCAAAAGTGTAGGGATAGGAGCAAAATTGGCATTAACCCCTCTAGTAGATAGGATAATAACAGAGTATCCATCCTCTACAGCTTTGCTAACCTCTTGTTTTACCTCTTCTAATCTCTCCTGCATAGAGCCTTTTTTATTGGCATCAAATAGGATTTTGATAGTCTTTGATTTGAAGCTAAATCTACTCACACCTCTTAGTTTCTCTAACTGAACATTAGTAAGTATCGGAGATGATAGCTTGATAAAGTTTCTCTTTTCATCAACCTCTTGAAATAGATTTCCCTGAGAACCTATATAAGATGTTAGTGACATTACCATCTCTTCACGGATTGGGTCAATAGGTGGGTTTGTAACTTGTGCAAATAGTTGATGAAAGTAGTTATATAGATTGATAGATTTATGAGACAAAACAGCTAACGCAGCATCATTACCCATAGAACCAATAGCCTCATAACCCTCATTTGCCATAGGAGCTATCACAGTTTTGAGGTCCTCTATAGTATAGCCATAACACTTCTGTCTCTGCAATACTGTCTCATGGTTTGGCTGTTTTACCTCTCTATTTAGTGGTAAATCATCAAGATTTATCTTTTGGTTCTCTATCCACTCTTTGTATGGGTGTTCTGTAGCTAGTTGCTCTTTTATCTCCTCATCAGAGATTATTCTACCCTCTTCTAGGTCTGCTAAGAACATCTTACCAGGTTGGAGTCTCCCTTTTAGTACAATATCCTCTGGTGGGAACTCCAAAGCACCCTGTTCTGAAGCCATAATTAGTAGATTATCTTTTGTTAGAGAGTATCTTGATGGTCTAAGTCCATTTCTATCAAGAGTAGCACCAACAAACTTACCATCAGTAAATGCCACAGAAGCAGGTCCATCCCAAGGCTCCATAAATGTAGCATGATACTCATAAAATGCTCGTCTCTCTGGAGTCATCTCATCATCTCTCCAAGCCTCTGGTATCATCATACTCATAACATGAGGCAGAGAACGACCAGCTAGAGTTAGTAACTCTATTACATTATCAAGGACAGAACTATCACTACCTTTTTTCTCATTGATTAGATATGGATAGATTTTATCTAGCTCATCACTTGTAAATAGTTTAGATTTTAGTAATGAAGCTCTAGCTCTCATCCAGTTGATATTACCCCGCAAAGTATTTATCTCTCCATTGTGAGCTATATATCTAAATGGTTGAGCTAGAGACCATGATGGAAAAGTGTTGGTTGAGAACCTACTATGTACTAAAGCTATAGCAGAACTAAAATCAGGGTCACTCAAATCAGCAAAATATTTAGGTAACTGCTCTGTGATTAGCTGACCTTTATAGACTATAGTCTTGTGTGACATAGATGGCATATAAAAATAACCCGTACCTCTAACAGGAGAGTCTGTAACCTGACTTTGTGCATATTTTCTTATAACAAAAAGTTTTCTCTCAAATGCCTCACTATCAATATCATCTGCCTTTTTGATAAATACATGTTTGATAATAGGCTCAGTTGCT
>Ga0256843_1000544_pt1 | contig 32100 bp, 32 predicted proteins | sample AlvinellametaG_FD_191572 | JGI IMG/M metagenome (GOLD analysis project Ga0256843, IMG submission 191572) | Pompeii worm associated microbial communities from hydrothermal vent at the East Pacific Rise, Pacific Ocean - Alvinella | ecosystem: Host-associated > Annelida > Integument > Unclassified ...
CCAAGTAAAGCGACTTTATGTATATGAGAATATGTAAAATATACATCTTGATTAACATCTGGCTTTTTAAAATGTGCGAATTTTCCACTTAGATTAAATTTAAAAGCTTTCATTCAAAAATACTCTTTACTTCATATTTTGTTTTGACTTTTAGCTTATAAGGGTCTGCATATACTTCAACTTTTGCATTATCTCCTATAAGCTTTTCAACCACACTCAAATCAACTTCTCTTTTTTCACTATCAAACTTAATATACTCGCTCAAATCCGGCAGATACTTATCCGTATCATACTCCACAAACAAGGCAAACTCATTATCACAGCCAAATTTTGAGTTTGTGGCAAACTGAGTTACCGCCATTTTTGCTACTCTTTTAAAATCCTCATAATCTTCATTCGTATAACCCTCAAATCCTTCTATCATTTCAATATATTCTTTATAATTATTCGGATTAATACTAAACCCGTAAAAATAGTGAGCTTCATCTACCATTATTTTAGTCCCAAGAGTCGATTGATTTACATCTTCTCCACTTCCAACTTTTTTTCCGTCACTAAAAGGCGACAAAATATCTTGAATTTCAACATTTGTATTTTCAAATTTATTAAACCCCTGTCCGAATTGAACGGCACCTGTGATTGATAAATTTTGTCCTTCTTCCGCAAACGTTGCACCGAAATTTTTAACGTCAACACATTCAAACAAGTTTTTTAAAACCTCAGTGGCTTCCGTCTTTTTCTTAAGCTCTCCAAAAAATTCTTCATATCTCTCTTTCAATGTTTTTGGACGAAAGCCTTTTTTATCCTCAATGTAGCTTTTAAGATATAAAACTTTTTTGCCTTCATTATCCCACATTCTTTTCATTGGATATTTAAGCGCCTTGTCACTCCCGAATATCTGCCCCTCGCTCGTAGTCTTCGGTCTGCCCGTAAAATCCGCATTCCAGTTACTCATAATAGCTCTAACCCCGATAATTCCGTATGCTCTTTTCATTTTTCTTCCTTTCTATAAAAAATATTCTCACTCATAAGCCCGATTAACAACTTTTCTTTATTGACTTTTTCGTTTTCCTCTTTTGCCATAATAAGTGCAATTGCATTGTTTAATTTTGTAAAATTAAGAGGTATTTCGTGTTTATATTTAAAATATAAAGCCTCAATCTCATCTTTTAGTTTCTTAGTTTTGCCAACTCTCAAAAACGGCTCAATCATATCCGCTTTTTTATCGCTCTTTTTGCTCTTATCAAGAAGATATTTAATCACCTGCCCGCTTATAATATGCCACTCGTCGCTATTTAACTCTTCTAAGTTTTTTACTTTTTCTTCAATTTTTGCCAAGGTCCCTTTAATATCCACATTTTCTCCTTTGTATGCTTTAATGCTTAAAATCAAATTTAAAATTTCTCCCGCTTTAAAAAGTCTGTTTTGTCTGATATTGTAAATAATAAAATTCACACCAAATTTTAAATACCCAAAGAGCGAATCAATATCCCTTTTTAAAATATTTTTTGCCAAATCCCTTGTGAGATAGATTAAGTTTTGAAAGTCATGCGGAAGTTTTGAATAAACATCACCGTATAAATTATTACTAAGATTGCCGTTATAAAACACTTCATCTATCAATTTATAAAGTCCTTCAAAAGTTGTAATTTCCCTATTTTCTATAGCTCTGCCATCACTTGTTAATCCTATATAATTTTTATACTCAAACCTTTTAGGCAAGCTATTTTCAACAAACACCAAAATATCAAAATCATCAATTACAGCCTGGTCGTTTTCGTTGTGTTTATGAAGATATATTCCAGGAGCGGTAGCGGTAGGATCATATTTTAGAGGTTCTTTTAAATTTTTGAGATAATCAAATAGCTTTTTAACTTCAAAAATCTTATCTTTTTCCACCATAAACGGAAGTGGGAATCCTCTTGTTTTATGTTCTAAATAGGGCTTTTTCTGATTGAGCCCCATATTAAAATCACTAAGTCCGTAAATTCTACCCTCAATTTCTCTAACCGTTTCTATTTTATTGTAAATTTTCAAGGCATAGTATATTTCTGATTCTTTTTCATACTTTTCAAGCGGCTCGTCAAAAAAAATTTTGACGTAATTTTTTATCCTATTTTCTCGGACCACATTCTCAATTTCATCAAAAAACCGCAACAAAAGTGTTTTTTTCTTTTCTATATCTTTTTGACGATTTTCATCAAAAATATACCCTTTATATTGTTTTAAGATCTCTTTTTCTTCTTTTTTATTAAAATTCTCAAAGCTTTTTAATTTTTCAAAAAGATTTTCAACAAAATGAAATTTATTATCAATTATAAACTCCGACGCTTTTATGAATAATGCCAAAAAGTTATTGCTGTGGATTTTCTTTTTAGGAGGGTCTATTGCTTTATTGGAGTTAAGATAAGCACTTAAATAATCCCTTTTTACAAACCACTCATACTCATTTGCCCTAATATTACCATCTAAATCTTTAAATAAAAGTTGTTTTTTATCTTCTTTTTTTGAATCCTTAAATAAAAAATATTCAACCCTGTTATCATTTATCCTTACATACAAACCATCTTTTAGCACATAATTATCAAATATAGCCTTAGACACATCAAAATCAATCCTATTAATTACATCAAAAATCATCTTTCCCTCACAAACAACGCAACCCCGATTGCAAGATTTTCCCTATCGATAGTTTGGATATAACACTCAAAAATATTCCAGCCGGCTTTTAAAATCTGAGAGATGGAGTAGTTGGCGTTTTTTGGTATGTAGCCGAGTTTTCGTTTTTTATAATAAATAGCAACGTCTGGTTTTAATTTAAGTTTTTGCCCTACTTTTAATTTAGAAATCACAAAAAGAGCCTCGTAGTATTTAAGACCTGCTATATCAAAAGATTTGTATACCTTTTTCATCATATCCCCTTTTGAAAATTTTACTCCCGTTTACTTAATTTTTCCTTAAGCTAATACAATACCCTCCTCCCAGCGAAGAATTAAGATGTCCCAATCCATTTGCCAATGCCGTAAAAGCTAACTTTTGCGACACTTCGTCGTCTTTAGGAACCAAATAAAATATATTACCAAATACTCTACCTTTTTTTACATAAAATGTATAAGGAGTTTTGTTATCGATTCTTAAAAACTCCACAAATCTATCTTTTACCAACAATTTTTCCTTAAAAAAACTTTCGTATTTTCTTATCAAATTCGCTTCAAGCGCTTTAAGCAAAACTTCTATATCTCCGTTTTCTCTAACCGTCCAAAATCTTCCGTTCTCTTTAATTTTTACAAATGTAGGATTAAGTGTTTTAAGTGCTGTTATGGGACGATAAGATATTTTTTTATATCGTGCGTCTTTTATATCGAATATTTTGTCATTCTCATTTAAAAACAGCCCCTTTAAAAGCATTTGAGTTAAATTTATATCAAAAGACCTAAAATATATCGTCCCGTTTTCTTTGTATATACCGTTTTTAGCTTTACCTAAATTAGAAAATACGTAATTTTTAACCTTAACGTCAAAATGTTCTTCATACCCGCCTTTTATTAAAGACGTAGAAATTAGCTTGGAAATTGCTTGCGGAGATTTTTGAAAATGCAAATCACTCTTTAAACCTACTGATATTTTTATTTCGTAATAATGCATAAATTCTCCTTTTAAAAATTATACCATTTTCCAACCTCACCCATTGACAAATTCTTTACATGTTCGGTATAATCGTAAAAATCAAAGTGTTTTTTGAAAATTTTTTGTTTTTTACATTTAATTGGAAAACCCTTAAAACATGAGCTCATACATACCAAAACCCCAGAAAATCGATGCATCTAACCAAAACATATGAAGTATTGAAATCTTTTTGTTTATTTGACAGCGTTTATGGCTCCAATGATCTAACCAAAACATATGAAGTATTGAAATTACTTATATCTTCCAAATTTATCCAAAACTTCCATTAATCTAACCAAAACATATGAAGTATTGAAATTAATCTTTTGGCGCAAGCCTTTCAAATCCTCCGCAAATCTAACCAAAACATATGAAGTATTGAAATATAAAAAAGTGGTCTTGATTTAAACTTGGAGAAAAATCTAACCAAAACATATGAAGTATTGAATTTTTATTTTTTAAAATTAGCGATATATTTTGCTACGGCATCTTCATCGTTGGTATACGGAAGGATAATATCTGCTTTTTCTTTTACTATATCCAACGCATTTTTAACGGCAATCGAAACACCAGCCCATTCAAACATACCCAAATCATTCAAATTGTCCCCAAAAACTCTCACATCATTTTTATCTATCTCCAAATACTCTTCCAAAAACTTAAGCCCGTGTGCTTTATCTGCTTGTTTATGAAGCACCGTCAAAAAATAATATTCGGCATACGCATCTTTGGTTAATTTGGTTTCAACCTCAAAATTTTTCAATATAAAACATTCTATTTTTTTTAGAAATTCTTCTTCGCCCAAATAGACCATTTTTAAATTATTTCTCAATGCTTTAAAATCTTCGATATTCAATACTCTGTTATCGTTTAAATAATGTTGAAGAAGATGCAGTTGATAAGGATTCGGATTTTTAGGATACAAAAACTTTTCGTTTTCTTTTTCGTTAAAGCCGACAATCAAAGGATAATCTCTAAATTCACAATAAACTTCCCCGATTATTTCGTCAGCCGTTTTTTTATCAATAGCATTTATTTTTATTATTTCACCGCAAGGTGAAACAATCATAGCACCGTCAAGTAACACCAAAGGCAAAGAGAGATTAAGACCTTTTAATAAATTTACACTTCCGGTATAACTTCTCGCTGTGGCAATCGTAGCTGGATAAGGAGATTCGTTCCACACCGATTTAGAATATTCGCTAATACTTAAATCACTTCGCAAAAACGTCTTATCCAAATCGGTTACAAAAATCATTTGCGTTTAATTTTGTCAAACAACTCTTCCATTTTATTTTCTCGTTCGAGTAAATCATCAAACGTAAAAGTAAGATTAGGGACCTTATACCACCCCGTTGCTTTAAGGGCTTGAGCTTTGATATAACCGTTTGCTTGTTTTAATTTTTTTAGCGCGGTTTTTTGTTCATCTTTATTCAAATAACTCTTTTCCAGATAAACTTTGGCATCGCTTGCGTCATTGCTACACACAACGTCTACAACGCTCAAACCCCTAATTCTGCCGTCGCCCATTTGAGACAAAACTTCTGGGATTATCTCTTTTAATAACGACTCTTTTCTTTGGACTTTTATGCTTTTGCCCATTATTATCCTTATTCGAATTTCGCTTTTTCTTCTATTTTTTTATAGGTTTCTAAAATATCTCCGACTTTTACGTCGTTATATCCTTCTACCATAATTCCGCACTCAAAACCTTTACCCACTTCTTTTACGTCGTCTTTGAATCTTTTCAAACTCGCAAGTTTCGAATCATAAATCACTACACCATCTCTTATAACTCTAACGAAATCTCCCCTGCTAACAACACCGTCTTGGACGTAACACCCCGCAACCGTTCCGACTTTCGGGACGTTAAATACGTCTCTAACTTCAATAGTAGCTGTTACTTCTTCTTTGATTTTAGGAGTCATAAGCCCCGACAACAACTCTTTTACCTCATCAATCAAATCATAAATAATAGAATACGTCCTAACTTCGATTCCTTCTTGTTTTGCTTTGTTTTTAGCTCCCGTTGTAGGGCGGACGTTAAATCCTAAAATTATCGCATGAGGCTCGCTCGCTTTGGCTAAAATAATATCGTTTTCGGTAATAGCACCAACATCGCTGTGGATAATATCTACCTTCACTTCTTCGTTTTTGAGTTTAGCCAAGCTACCTTTTATAGCTTCCACACTTCCTTGAGTGTCTGCCTTAACAATAACGGGCAGTTTTTTAAGCTCACCTTCTAAAATCATCTTTTGTAAATCTTCAAGCGTTGCTTTGGTAGATTTTGATTTTTCCCTCTCTTCTAAAAACTCTTTCCATTTTTCGGCGGTATCTTTGGCTATTTTATCGCTTTGGACACTAACAAGCGTATCACCGGCTAACGGCACTTCATCAAAGCCGGTAATCTCCGCCGGCTCACCAGGTAATACATCTTTTTTCTGTTTACCCAAATCGTCCACTATCAACCTAACACGTCCAAACGTTTTACCGCACACAAAGCTATCTTGTTTTTTAAGAGTCCCGTTCTTAACGATAACGGTAGCGACCGGACCTTTTCCTTTTTCGACTCTGCTTTCGATTACGACGGCTTTTGCAGGACATTTAGGATTTGCTTTTAGCTCCATCATTTCGGCTTGCAACAATATCGTTTCAAGCAATTCGTCTATACCCTCTCCGCTTAAAGCCGATACATGGACAAATTCGTATTCTCCTCCCCACTCTACTGGCATAATACCCATTTCCGCAAGCTGAGACTTAACCAAATCCGGATTTGCTTGAGGTTTGTCTATTTTATTTACCGCAACTATAAACGGCACTTCCGCCGCTTGTGCATGAGCGATTGCTTCTTTGGTTTGCGGCATAACACCGTCGTCAGCCGCTACGACTATAATCGCTATATCCGTTACTTGCGCTCCCCTGGCTCTCATTTCGGTAAATGCTTCATGCCCCGGAGTATCTATAAAGGTTATTTTTTTACCGTCTTTTTCAACCATATACGCTCCGATATGTTGCGTAATTCCACCCGCTTCTTTTGCGGCTATTCTTGAATTTCTGATTTTATCAAGCAAACTCGTCTTACCGTGGTCTACATGTCCCATAATCGTAACAATAGGAGGTCTTGGAGTATCAAAGGTATCTTCGGGACATTTGTTGTCATATTGTTTTACATAATCAAATTCCGCAAGAGGGTCGTAAATTTCTACCGGCATTTCAAACTCTTCGGCTAACGTTTCGATATATTCTTCTCCCAAAAAGTCGTTTTTATCCCTCTCTTCGCCCAACTCTTCAAGCGCTTTTATCACTTCTTCAAGAGGTTTGTTAATAGCTTCTGCAAATTCGTAAACTCTGACTTCTTTAGGAATCTTAATTATTTCTTGGGCTTTTTCTTTTTTCTTTTTCTTCTTTTTCTTTTTAACGGCTTCTTTTGTAATGGTGTTGTTATCGGCTGGTCTTCTTTTTTTAACCGCGCTTTTTTTATCTTTTTGCTGTTTTTGTTTGGATTTGGCTTTTTCTTCGAGTTCATCGTCGTTTTTAAGACTTATATCGTTAAAATACAAATCCAAAAGTTCCACTTGATTCTCTTCTATTACGTCCATTTCGGCTAAATCGACATTAATTTGAAGCTCTTTTTCCTCTCTTTTTTTAGGTGCCGGTTTTTGTTTAGGTTTAGATTTGGGCTGAGTCGTTTTTTGTTGAGGCTTAGGCTCTTTTTTCTCCTCTTTTTTCTCTTTACTCTCTTCTTTCTTTTCCGCTTTTTTAACGACTTCTATACCTTTTTGAGTCTTTTTAACCAAATCGTTAAAACTCGCCCTTCTCCTTCTTCGTTGAGGTTTTTCCTCTTTTGTTTCTTTTTTAACCGTTTTTTCGCGTTTAGGTTCTTTAGGCGGCTGTTTCTTATCGGCATTCAAAAAGCGCTCTTGAATTTTAGCCGCGTCCATAGGAGATATTTCGCCTCTAACCTTAGCTTCTATCCCCAGTTCTTTTGCTATTTCGACAACCTCTTTAGGCTTCAAACCCAATTCTTTCGCAACCTCTGATACTTTTATCTTCAAGTAAACTCCTTTTTTAATTTAAAATGGAAAATGGAAAATGAAAAATTTCCTCTTTCGCTTTTTCTTTTGTAATTTTACAAATTTTTGAGACGTAATTTATAAATTTTTTCTCTTTTACACAACTTCCGCACACGTAAAAACTTCTTCCCTCACCTCTAAACGGAATTAATCGTTTCTCCTTACACTGCAATCTGTTTAATTCGTCTTGAAAACGCTTTTTGCGACAAACAACACACATACGCAAAGGTTTATATTTTTCATTTTCCATTTTCCATTATCCATTGTTAATTGTATACTTTTACTCCCACATTGTCAAATTGTAATATTTTTACCGTAAAATCTTTAAAATTATCCCTAAGGGCGTTATAAATCCCGTATGCGTCGTCTTTATACGCCAAATTAAAAAACGTTGACCCGCTTCCGCTAAGAGTAGACATCAAAGCGCCTTCCCTTAACGCTATTTCTCTAACCCTAAAAAGTTCACTAACCGCTTTCATTCTGTTTTCTTGATGAATCTTATCTTCGACGACGTATCTTAACATTTCGAATTTCTCACTAAAAAACGCCGCGGTAATCATCGAAGCACTCGAAAGGTTAGTTACGACGTCTTTTAGAGAATAGTGACTTTTCAAAGCTCCTCTGCTCTTTTGGGTTGAAATTGTCCTATTTGGAATAACGACTATCGCCCTAAGAGAAGTGGGAATAAACTTTTTCAAGAAATAGACTCTGTTTTTTTTAAGTTTCGCTACGCAAAAACCTCCGATAGCCGCCGGAGTTATATTATCGGGGTGCGGTTCGTATTGGAGTGCGAGATTTATAATTTTATCTTTTTTATATGGTACTTGTGCCATTTCGTATGCCGCGGTGATTGCGGCAATAATTACGGCTGAAGAACTTCCAAGCCCTCTTGAGAGAGGGATTTTATTATTAAATTTAAACCTAAAATTCTCCTCTTTTCCCGTCAAATTTTTATAATGGTCCATAAATATTTCAATAAAAAAATTTCTTTTTAACGTTCTTAAATAATCGGCGTTTTCCCCGTATATTTCAATAGAAGTATAATCGCTTTTATTAATTTCGATTTCGTTTCTTAAATTTAAAGCAAGTCCGAGCGTATCAAACCCGGGACCCAAATTAGCACTCGTAGCAGGAACCGTTATTACCATTAATACCCTTATACAGCTTTTAATATATAAAGCGGAGCGGTGTTTTTGTCTTTCATTTCGTCGTTTAATCGCTTAGGCAATTCAAACTCACCCGCTTTTATATTTTTTTCTAACGAAATTATACCCTCTTTTTTTACAAAACAACTATTTCCTACCGCCTTAATTCCTCCGTTTTTAACAAACCAAAATCCGTCCGCCCCGAAAAACGATATATTTTTGGCAATTTCCAACGTTTTAAAAAAAACATATGCTATTTTTATCGCCATAAAAGACCCCGGTCCTTTTGAATAAACAATAGAATTAATTTCGTAGTCTTTGAGAAGAGAATCAAAAATTTCGGGCAATATATCGCTTGTTTTCCCCTCTTTTTTTATAGTCTTTACAAGTTCTTCATTCTCATAAATCCCGATAAGCAAAGGAGAAGAAATAACAACCGCTACGATATCAACAGAAGGCTTTTGCAATTGCTTTTTCTCCTTGGACGTCTTCAAACGTTACTACATCATACGCGTTTTCCTCGACCAATTTTTTCGTTAAAAGATGATTCAAATGATGCCCTCCCGCAAAAGCTTCGTATTTTCCGATAAAATTGGCACCAATCAAACTCATATCGCCAATCGCATCAAGAATTTTGTGTCTGACGAATTCATCTTCGAATCTAAGCGAATCGTTTAATATTTTCTTTTCGTCCAAAACTATCGCATTATCGAGACTTCCTCCAAGAGCCAAACCTATACTTCTTAAATATTGCACCTCTTTTAAAAATCCGAATGTCCTCGCTCTTCCTATTTCATTGATATAATTTTGAGTAGAAAATTTAAAGTCGTATTTCTGATTACCTATAGCCGGGTGGTCGAAATTAATTTCGAAATCGAAACCTATTTCGTCCGAAGGTTTTAATCTTGTAAATTTATTATCAACTCTTATTTCGACTTCTTTAGTTATTTTAATAAATTTTTTAGGAGCTTCTTGGGAAGCGATACCGGCTTCTTCTATCATCATAACAAAACTAACCGCGCTTCCGTCCATAATGGGAATTTCATCGTTGTCTACCACGATTCGTAAATTATCTATCCCAAAAGCGTATATCGCACTCATTAAATGCTCAATTGTCGAAATTACCGCTTCGTTTTTACCTATAACCGTAGCCATTTTGGTATCGACTACATAATCAGGCGATAGTGGAATACTAACTCCCAAATCCTCTCTATAAAACACTATACCGCTATCTTCCGCCAAAGGCTCGAGTCTAAGTTTGACGGGGACACCTTTGTGTAATCCTATTCCTACCGCTTCGACCGATTTTTTTATCGTTCGTTGTTTCATATTAAAACCTTCTTCCCGTTTTTATAAAAAAGCGTCAAATTCTCTACATCACCTATATCTTCGCCCCTAAATTTGACGATACCTCTGTTTTTTCTAATCATTATAAATTCACCTTCACACTCAACGTACCCTTCGCATTCATCGAGTATCAGCACGTTGCCTTCAGCGTAAATTTTCGCTCCGGCGTTAATTCTCTTTAAAAAAATCAAATCGTCATTGGCTTTTATCTCTTCGCCGCTACGTATAATTTTATCATAAATTACGGCTTTTGATTTTACTTTTTTGACAATTTCTTTTTCTATGACGTTTTGGGATTGCGATATTTCCTTTTTAGGAGTAAATCCTTCCTCTCCCAATATTATAAACGCCAGATTTTTCTCTTTCAAAAAAGATTCGATTTTTTCGTTTTTCTCTTTTAGCAAAAAATAGCGGTTTTTTACGAGGTCGTATTTGTTTTCTACGATATTTACAAGTTTTTCAAAATCGTCGACCTCAAAAACCCTAAGCGTTTTTTGCTTCATTTATCGATTGTCCTTTTAGCTTGGTTTATTACGTTTAAGATATTAATCTTTATCCAATGCGGGTCCATCCACTCTTTAGGATTTACGGCTACGCCTTGAATATAAACCCCAAAATGCAAATGGTCTCCAAATACCGCTCCGCTTGAGCCGGTTATCGCTATAATATCGCCCCTTTTTACAAAATCATTAACTTTTTTTACATAAGAAGACGTATGAGCGTATAACGTATACAATCCGAGCTTATGATATATTATCTCTACGTTTCCGTATATTCCTATATATTTTTCGGCTACGACTTTACCGTAATTGGAAGAATAGATTTTAGAATGTCTGATTTTTGCCAAATCCATTCCTTTATGCACCGCTTTGGAAATAGGTTCGTTTTTGTAATAATAGGTTCTTTTTTCTCCGAAATACGCTTTTAGAGCGCTACCCGGAAGCGGATTAAACCTTGCTATATTAAACGAATCGACTCTGTTTTCTCTAACGGGTTTAGTTATTTTGGCAATCTCTTTTTCGTTTAAAGCCCTAACCTCTTCGTTAACTTTTTTGAATATCTTTACAGGATTCTCGGGCACGCTTAATCCCATTTTTTTCAAAACCCTAACGGCTATAGTATTGACAAATTTGTCGCTTATATTGATTTTGGCTTTGGGATATTTATATTTCCTCCAGTAATAAGGAATATGTATTTGGGTTATATTTCCGGCTTTATCTTCCGCTATAAGCTCCGCGTCGAATTTATCGTCGTTAATATCCCATGCTACAAGCGTAATATAATACCCCTTTTTCACAAACGGAGTGAGTTGGAATTTATATTTGTTATTAACCAAAACATATTTGTCTTTCAAATTTTTATCAGCTACATATACCACGACAACGGCGCTACCTCCTTTGCCTATCGCATAGGAATTATTTATCACTTCGGCGCTTGGAGGAGTCGTGTCAATTAATAAAGAAGCGGACTTTTTAGCGGTGTTTCCGGCAAAAAAATGCCATTTGGAATTATCCACCGCCACTACTTTTATCGTAACTTTTTTTCCTTCAAGCTGAGGAAGTTTAACTTTAAGTTTTAACTCACTGTCTCTGTTTTTGACGGTTTGATTATTTAACACGTGAGCTTTGTTGTCGTAAATCGCCGTCACTCTGTAATACTTTATACCCGAAGCGTCTTTTATGTCTACTTCGAGAGGTTGTTTAAGGTTGGTATAACCGTTGGTTTTTATTTGGATAACAGGAGGAGTTTTCTCAAAAATCGGAGAAAAATAGACAAACCCCGCCCCTCCGAGAATCAATAAAACAATCAATAACCAAAGTTTTTTCATCACTTTCCTTTTTTAACGTAATTCTATGTTATTGGAGTTAAGAGGATATTAACTTTTTCAAATCCTCTTTAAGAAGTTTTTTTACTTTTTCAAAACCGTATTCACCCCTAAAAGTAGCCCCCGCGGCTCTAATATGCCCCCCGCCGCCGTATTTTTGCGCCACTTTGCTAACGTCGGCGTAATTTTTGCTTCTAAGAGAAATTTTGATTCCTTCGTCTTCTTCTCTTAACATACAAGCAATCTCAACCGTCGCTAAGGCTCTAACGCTATTAACTATCGAATCGGTATCTTCTTTGATAGAACCAGTCATTTCCATCATCTCTTTAGTTACTTCCACAAACGCGACTTTTCCATCACAACACATCTCTATCGTTTCATACGCTTTGGCTAATAGTCTGAGCCTTGAGAGTCTGTCCCTATGGAAAAGCATTTTAGATACATACTCCGGACTAACCCCGCATCTAACCAAATCAGCCGCACATTCAAAAACCTTATCGTTTACCGTTTCGTATTGAAAACTCCCCGTATCCGTCACAAGCGCGGTATATATACAAATCGCGCTCTCTTTGGGAATAAAAACCTCGTTTGCTTTTAACAAATCGTAAACCACCTGAGAAGTCGACGCATAATCCGGCTTTATTAAATTAATATCCCCGTAATTGGTATTGGAGATGTGATGGTCTATATTAATCAAAAAAGAGGGCTTTTCTTCAAGCCCCAGCCTATCGAAACTGCCGCAATCAAAAGCGATAGTCAAATCAACCTTTTTAGGCACGCTGTTTTTAACTTTATCAAAATTAGGTAAAAAATCCAGATATTCGGGCAAAGGTTTAGTTGCGTTAAATACGCTAACCTTTTTTCCCATCTTTTTTAAAATAGGATACAAACTAAGCGAACTTCCAAGCGCGTCTCCGTCCGGATTAACGTGCGCAAGCAGTAAAATATTGTCGGCTTTTATAATTTTTTGCCAAATCTCTTTATAAATTTCCATAAACCGCCTTTATCTTATTATAATCGTTTTGATTTCGGTCATATCTTCTATCGCGTATTTTGGTCCTTCTCTTCCTATACCGGAGAGTTTAACGCCGCCATAAGGCTGGATATCGAATCTAAGTGTCGGAATGTCGTTAATTATCACTCCTCCCGCTTCAAAATCTTCAATCGCTCTATTCATCAAATCGACCCTGTTGCTAAACATCGAATATTGAAGCCCGTAAGGAGAGTCGTTCATTTTTCTAAGCGCTTCGTCATATCCTTTAACTTTTACCAAACTAACAATAGGAGCAAAAACCTCTTCGCACACCACATTCATATCGTCTGTTACGTCGGCTAAAATGGTAGGGGATAATATATTGCCTTTTCTTTTACCCCCGGCAATTACTCTCGCACCTTCTTTTACGGCGCTTTTTATCCAGTTTTCGGCTCTAATTGCGGCATCTTCGTTAATTAGCGGTCCCATAAACGTATCTTCCTCAAACGGACTGCCTACTTTTAATTTCGAAGCTTCTTTTCCGAGTTTGTCGGCAAATTCCTCGTATATTTTTTCGTCTACGTATATTCTTTGAAGCGAAATACAAACCTGTCCGCTATTCGCAAACGCACCTATCGCGCAACGCTGTGCCGCCCAGTCAAGGTCCGCCGTGCTTTCGACAAACGTAGCGGCGTTTCCGCCGAGTTCTAACGTTACTTTTTTAATACCCGCACTTTGCAAAATTATCTTTCCTACCGGCACGCTTCCGGTAAATGATATTTTTCTCGGAATCGGGCTTGTTACAAGCGCGCTACCCACCTCGGCATCACCGTAAACAACGCTTAGAGCGTCTTTAATGGCATATTTGCTCTTAATAAAAAGTTTGGCAAACGCATAAGCGGTATATGGAGCCTCGGGAGTAGGTTTAAGCACTACGCTGTTTCCCGCAATTAATGCCGGCGCCAACTTATGAGCCACAAGATTCAAAGGAAAATTAAAAGGTGTAATCGCAACGACCACCCCTACCGGGACTCTTTTATAAAACGATGTTGTTTTAAATCCGCTTGGCGTAGCGTCGGTGGGAATCGTCTCACCAATTATTCTATACCCCTCAGCCGCACAGATTTTCAGATTTTCGATACAGCGTTGAACTTCCACGCGGGATTGGGATATGGGTTTTGCAACTTCAAGCGTTATATACTCGGCAAACTCATCTTTTTTTTCTTCTAACTGCTTAGCCACATCTTCTATCCATGCTATTCGTTGAGACAGAGGTGATTTTTTAGTATCTTCAAACGCTTTTTGTGCGGTTTTTAGGGCTTCTTTTGCGTCGTTTTCATCACAAATCACATATTTACTCGCCACTTCCTTGGAATAGGGATTGATAATTTCTTTTAATTCTCCGTCAAACTCTTTAGAGCCTATTAATTTTTTGGCAATTAAACTCATACTTTCTCCTTAGGAGTTTTTATGGTAATAATATCAAAATTTTGATAAAATTATCCCAAAAAAGGATTTTTAGTAATGAACGAAGCAAAATATATCTGGATAGACGGTAATTTTATACCTTGGAAAGAGGCTAAAATTCACGTATTAACACATACTCTTCACTACGGCAACGGCGTTTTTGAAGGCACAAGAGCGTATCAAACGGACAACGGTTTGGCGATTTTCAGACTTCAAGACCACACCAAAAGACTGTTAAATTCGGCTAAAATCGTAAAAATAGACGTCCCTTTTACTCAAGAGGAGCTGGAAGAAGCGCAACTCGAGCTTTTAAGAAAAAACGACTTTAAACAAAACGTATATATAAGACCGCTTATTTTCTTAGGTTACGGAAAAATGGGCTTGTATCACGTAGGAGCGCCGGTGCACGTTACAATAGCCGCATGGGAATGGGGAGCCTATTTGGGAGAAGAAGGACTTGAAAACGGCATTAGGGTCAAAGTTTCTTCAATTACCAGAAACTCGGTAAAATCGACATTTGGTAAAGCAAAAGCGGTAGCCAATTACTTAAACTCCCAAATGGCTAAATTCGAAGCGATAGAGTGCGGATACGAAGAAGCGCTGATGCTTGACGATGAAGGATTTATCGCCGAAGGTAGCGGTGAGTGCTTTTTTATCGTAAGAGACGGCGTGCTTATCACTCCGCCAAACGACAATTCTCTTGAATCCATCACTCAAGCCACTGTGTTAGAACTTGCAAGAGAGAGAAACATACCGATTGAGAGAAGAAGAATCACAAGAGACGAAGTTTACATAGCGGACGAAGCGTTTTTTACGGGGACTGCGGCGGAAGTTACTCCTATTAGAGAAGTAGACGGCAGAATCATTGGAAACGGTAAAAGAGGAGAAATTACAAAAGAATTGCAAGATGCTTATTTTGACGTGGTTTACGGAAGAGATAACGCCTACAAACACTATTTAACATACATAAAGGATTAATATGCCAGCAGACTTAAACGGTTGGATTAAAAACAACTCAAACAATTCCGACAACAACGAAAACAAAGAAAAAAAAGAGTTCGAACCTCCTAAATTCATCAAAGGCAATAACGGCTACGGTATTATTATCATCGCCGCTTTGATACTTTTTGGAATGATGTTTAAGCCTTGGGTTATCGTAAACGAAGGCGAGGTCGGTATTTTAGCCACAACCGGTAAATTTTCTCCCGAGCCTTTAAAACCCGGGCTTCATTTTTACGTCCCTATAGTCCAAAAAGTTATTATCGTAGACACCAAAGTTCACATGATAAGTTATAAAAGAACCAAAGAGACCGGTTCTATGCCCGATAAATACGGCACTATCAAACTCTACCCGGCGATTAACGTTTTAGATGCGAGAGGCTTGCCTATTACGGTCGAATTATCGGTTAGTTACCGGCTAAATCCGGACGAAGCGGCATACGTTATTAAAACATACGGTCTAAATTGGGAAGACAAAATCGTAAATCCGATAGTCAGAGACGTAGTTAGAAACGTAATAGGAAAATACCCCGCAGAAGAACTTCCTATAAAAAGGAACGAAATAGCAACAAGAATAGAAACGCAAATCAGAGACCAGTTAAACAAAATCGAACATCACCCGGTAATATTTGAAAGCTTTCAGTTAAGAGACATTATTTTGCCTCCGAGAATCAAAGCCCAAATCGAACGAGTCCAGATAGCCAAACAGGAAGCCGAAAGAGCAAAATACGAAGTTTTAAGAGCCAAACAGGAAGCCGAAAAAAGTGCGGCAATCGCAAGAGGTAAAGCCGAAGCGAGAAAAATAGAAGCCCAAGGTAAAGCGGAAGCTAAATTAATCGAAGCAAACGCCGAAGCAAAAGCAAACGAAATTATCAGCAAATCCTTAACAAACGAACTCTTAAAACTAAAAGCGCTCGAAGTTCAAAACAACTTCAACGAAGCGCTAAAAGTCAATAAAGACGCTAAAATATTCTTAACACCGGGAGGTGCCGTGCCAAATATTTGGCTAAATATCGACGATAAGAAAAAAGCGCTATCTACGCAATAAGGAATAAAATGGTAGATTTCAAAAAAAACGGCGGGCTCGTGCCCGTAATAGTCCAAGACGCGGATACGAATGAAGTGTTAATGCTCGCATATATGAACGACCAAGCCCTAAACCTGACAAAACAAACGGGCTTTGCGCACTATTTTTCCAGAAGTAGAAACAAAATCTGGAAAAAGGGCGAAAGTAGCGGACACACGCAAGAAGTAAAAGACATATTCATAGATTGCGACAACGACACGATTTTATTAAAAGTCAAACAAAACGGAGTAGCGTGTCATACCGGCAGAAAATCGTGTTTTTTTACCAAGCTCGATACAAATCAAATCGTTATGGACAAAGAAAAAGAAATAGAGTATAATTTCATTGATAAACTCTATCATACATTGCTTGATAGGAAAAACGCGAATCCAAATACTTCATATGTTTCTTCTTTATACCATAAAGGTGAAAATTCGATTTTAAAAAAAGTTGCGGAAGAGGCGGCGGAGTTTTGTTTTGCGGTTAAAGACGACGATAAAAAAGAGATTATTTACGAAGCCGCGGATTTGGCTTTTCATACGTTGATAGCGTTAGCTTATAAAAACATACACCCCGAAGCCGTATTGGAAGAATTAAAACGTAGAGAAGGCGTCAGCGGTATAGAAGAAAAAAGGAATAGAAAAAAATGATTCCCTATTTTACGATACTACACTGGTTAGACGTTGCGTTTTTTTTCGTTCTTTTTATCTTTTTGGTATTAATCTCCATTAAAGCGGCAAGTAAAAACACCAAATTACTATTAAGTATGATATTCGCTTCGTTTATTGTAACGGCGTTTGGCGCGGTATTAGGACTGATTATCCTCGAAAAATACACCAAAAAAGCCGTTATTTTGGACTTGAAGCAAAGAAGAGTTTTATTAAACGAAACATTAGTTTTGAAAGGTAGAGTTAAAAACGTAGGTAAATTTAAAATAAATTATTGCAAACTTGAAGTAAAACTCGTAAACAACGGTTGGGGCGGCGGATTTACCAAAGGTCAGTTTTTCAAACCGGGAGGGCTTAGCCTTTTTGGTAGCAAAGACAAAAAACAATCACGCCCGAATACCGTAAAAGTTACAAGAGTTATTATAAAAGACGGACTCGCACCGGGAGAGATTAAAAATTTCTCGACCGTTATACCGTATCCGCCCTATTTTAAAAATACCTACCTAAACGAAAAACTCTATTGCCATTAATTTACAAATAAGGACAAAAATGACATTCAAAGATTTTAATTTAAAACAAGAAATTTTAAAAAGATTAGAAGAGATAGGATTTGAAAAACCTTCTCCAATTCAAGAAAAAGCGATTCCCGTCGTTTTGGCAAAAAAAGATATCGTAGCTCAAGCGCAAACCGGGACGGGTAAAACAGCGGCATTCGGGATTCCGATACTTAATATGCTCGAAAAAGACGAAAAAGCGTTGATTATCACCCCTACTCGCGAACTTGCAATACAAGTCAGCGAAGAGATTTTTAGATTCGGTAAATATCTCGGGATACATACGGCTACGGTATACGGCGGCAGTAGCTACTCAAGACAGATAAACCACATCAAAAATTCACAAGTTATCGTAGCAACTCCCGGCAGACTCATCGATTTACTAAGCAACGGCAAAATAGACATAGCGCCTAAATACGTAGTGCTCGATGAAGCAGACGAAATGCTTGATATGGGATTTTTGGACGATATCAAAGAGATTTTTAAATACGTCCCAAGTAACAGACAAACCCTTCTTTTTAGCGCAACCATGCCAAAACCTATTTTGAATCTCGCTAAAACGATTCTAAAAGACCCCGAATTCATACAAATTACAAAAAAAGAAGTTACAAACGAAAACATTAAAGAATACTTTTACGTAATCGACGAACACGAAAGAAACGACGCTCTAATTAGACTAATCGATTACAAACAGCCTAAAAAAGCGATTGTATTTTGTAGGACCAAAAAAGACGTAGACATAGTAGCGGAATTTTTAAGCGGCATTGGCTTTGACGCAAAAGGGCTTCACGGAGATATGGACCAACGAAGAAGAGAGGAAGTTATAAGAGGTTTTAAAGGCAACAAAATCGAAATCTTGGTTGCAACCGACGTTGCGGCAAGAGGACTTGACGTAAACGACGTAACGCACGTGTTTAACTATCATTTGCCATTAGACCCGGAAAGCTACGTCCACAGAATCGGTAGGACAGGTAGAGCGGGAAAAGAGGGAATGGCAATTTCGCTCGTTACCCCTCACGAATTCAGAGCTCTTAACAAAATCCAAAAAATATCCAAAATAACCCTAAAAGAAGTCCCTACCCTTAACGACGTTAAAAACGGAGAAATCCAAAAGATTATAGACAAAATGTCTCAAATCGACCCGAGTGAAAAGGCAATCGAAATAATCGAAGCTTTACAAAACGAATACGACCTCTTTACCGTTGCGGCAAAACTCGCTACGTTACAGTTTGCAAAAGATGCCGACGGCAAAGAAAAAATAGGCAAAAGCTTAAAAGAAGCCAAAAGATTACTCGAACGAGACAAAGGTCGCGACAACGACAGAAGAAGAAAACGACACCCTTCAAGAGGAGGAAGAAGAGGTTATAGGAGATAACCTCTTTTATGTTATTTTTTTAATACGTGTTTTTCCAACACAACACAACTAAAAAGTCCTTCGAATACCTTAATTTCATTAAGAGTCCCAACAACGTTTATTTCGTATTTTCTTTTCTCTTTCAATACAATTTCACTCACGAATTCAACCACGTCCCCCACTTTTACCGGAGCCATAAATTCGCATTGAGCCCTCACGAGCACGACATTTGGGTGATTAACGGTAGCCATAGCGCAAAAATCCGCCGCACCGAACGTAAAACCACCGTGAATCAACCCTTCTTCGTCAACAGCCATATCCTCAGTCGCTTCAAGAATCACTTTGGCGCTATTTTCTCTGATTTCCAATAATTGACCGAATTTTTTATTAAATCTCTTATGCGTTTCCAACTCAAACGTTTCCATTTACTCTCCTATTAATTTTTCTATTATTTTATCCAAATCCTTTTGAATATATAAAGGAGAAAATCTTTTCATATAAGGATATGAGACGGTAAAATAGTCTTCATCAAACAGATTAATCGCCCACATATAATCGTATCCATTATTTTCCAAATAGTATTTATTCAGTAAAAAATCGTTTATCATTCCCAAGTTAGAACCAATCACCAAAAATAATCGAGCCGAAAAAAAATCTACAAAATCTATCATTTTAAATTCATTTTTAACCGGGACGAGTATACCACCGGCACCTTCGATTAACACAACGTCACTGACGTTTGAGATTTTATTAAAAGCGTTTTTTATTTTTTTAAAATCGACTTCTCCGCTCACAATCGGCGCGGCGGGAAGTGAGTGTTGAATAGGCACGACATCATCAATACCAATCGAAGAAAAATCGGGATTTAAACGTTTGGCTTTTTCATACAGCAAAAATCCGTCTTTGGGAATACTGCCAACACCCGTTTCTATCGGTTTAATAGCACCTACCCTAAATCCTTTTTTCGCAAACCCTTCCATCAATTTCAAAACGGTATAGGTTTTGCCTTTATCGGTATTGTTTGCTGAGACGAATATTCTCATAATCTCCCTTTAATAAAAAAATGTTATAATTAATATTATATTATAATGGGAGTTGATTATGGCAAAAAAAATAGGTTTTTGGGAAGCTTTTAGTATCGGTGTGGGAGGAATGGTAGGAGGCGGTATTTTCGCCGTTTTGGGATTAACTATAGATTTAGCCAAAGGCGCCGCTCCGGTAGCGTTTTTAATAGCGGGATTAATAGCGCTCGTTACCTCTTATTCCTACGTCAAATTATCAATCGCGTATCCAAGCGAAGGAGGAAGTATCGAATATATCGTCCAGGCGTTTGGTAACAATATGTTCTCTACAATCGCCAATAACTTATTGCTTGTCAGTTACGTAATAATGCTAAGTTTATATGCGTATGCATTCGGAAGTTACGCAAGCGTATTGTTTTTTGGCAAAGAACTTGTATGGTTTCACAAACTTGCGGCAAGTTCGGTTATAGTGCTCTTTGTGGTTATTAATCTGTTCGGAGCGTTTTTAACGGGAAAAGCGGAAGATTTAATGGTTTTTTTAAAAGTTGCGATACTGATTATTTTCGTTGTTGTCGGATTTTTTAGCGCAGATTTTCACAGACTCTCCCCTCAATACTGGGAGAGCACCATCAAAATAATAACCGGAGGGCTTATTATATTTTTGGCTTATGAAGGATTTGAGCTTATTGCAAATACGGCAAAAGACGTCGTAAATCCTCAAAAAACCCTCCCCAAAGCCTTTTACGCTTCGGTCTTGTTCGTAATTACTTTATATGTCACAATTGCGATAGTAACGATAGGAAACGTCAGTTTCGAAGAAGCCAAAAAAGCTCAAGATTATGTATTGGCTATCGCTACAGAGCCGATTTTTGGCAAAACCGGATTCGTTGTCATTTCAATAGCCGCTCTCCTTTCCACCGCAAGCGCCATTAACGCAACTCTTTACGGAGGAGGAAGAGTGGGTTATCTTGTCGCAAAACTTGGAGAATTACCGAGCGAATTCGCCAAAAAAATCAAAGAAGGCTATGAAGGTATGATTATTTTGGGTCTTTTAGCGATAATTTTCGCTACTTCCTTTAATATAGAAAACATCTCCGTAGCCGGCAGTTTAGGCTTTTTGCTTATATTTTCGCTCGTTAACCTCTCTTCGTTTAAACTAAGAAAAAAAATCAACGCCAACGCCTTTATCTCTTTGTTGGGATTTTTGCTCTGTATCAGCGCAAGCGTTATTTTGGTTTATTACAATTTGGTCCATTCGCCTCAATCGCTTCAAAGTAGTATGCTTGTAATCGTAATAGTTACGCTGTTTAGTATCGTTTATTATAAACTCGGCAAAAAAATGCAAAAAATACTCGACGAAGATTTACGAAAGGCTAATTAATGGCTGACGATTTGGAAAAAACCGAAGAACCCACCCCCAAGAAACTCGAAGATGCCCGAAAAGAGGGCAATATCCCCAAATCAATGGATACGGCGGGGTTTGTGGTTTTATTCGTCGTAATTATCGTATTGATATTTTATCTCAAATACGTTGTATACCAAATTGAAAATTTTTACAGATTCTATATCTCCTATATCGGTGTCGAAATTACCAAAAACGTAATTATGCAATTAATTATAGAATCGGTTTTGCATGTTTTTTTAATTTTGGCACCGCTTTTCGGTGCGGCTATGCTTGCCGGTATTATCGGGAACGTAATGCAATTTGGGTTTTTATTTACCGTTAAACCGATTATCCCAAAGTTTGAAAAAATAAATCCGATTAAAGGGCTCAAAAGAATCTTTTCGGCAAAAACCCTGGTCGAAGGTATTAAAATAACGCTAAAAGTCGCTGTGGCTTTCGGTGTCGGCGGCTGGCTGTTTGTAAAATTCCTAACCGAAATCCCCAAACTCGAACTTATGGGATTTTTACAACAACTAAAATGGTTTGAAGACAAAGCGGTTATACTTATTTTTTCGATGATGGCGGTATTTTTGGTTTTTGCGGCGATAGATTTCGTTTATCAACGACATAGTTACAAAAAATCGATGAGAATGAGTAAACAAGAAATCAAAGACGAATACAAACAAACGGAAGGTAACCCGGAAATTAAAGCAAAAATCAGACAGCTACAAAGAGAAATGGCAAAAAAACGCATGATTAGCGAAGTCCCTCAAGCGGACGTTGTTATTACAAACCCTACCCACTACGCCGTAGCCATACGATACGACAAAACAAAAGACGAAGCTCCTCGCGTAATAGCAAAAGGAGTGGATAATCTGGCGTTGAAAATCAAAGAAATCGCAAGGGAAAACGACGTAATGATAGTCGAAAACCCTCCTTTGGCAAGAGAGCTTTACAAACTCGTCGATATCGACGAAATCATTCCTCAAAACCTCTACAAAGCAGTAGCGGAAGTATTGGCGTTTGTTTATAGGGCTAAAGGTAAAGTTTAATATGCCTAACCGCTTCTAAGGCGTCTTTTTTAACCAAATCGGCACATTTTCTTATATTTTCGCCTTCATATTCCCATAAAACTCCCACTCCCGTAACACCTGCCGATTTCGCACTAACCATGTCAAGACACGTATCGCCTATCATATAAGTTTTTTCATTTAGGGCTCCCATTTTCACAAGAGCCTTTAATATAGGCTCTGGGTGGGGTTTGGGATTTATTACGTCTTCTCTTCCGATTAATACTTCAAAATAATCCCATACTCCAAAATGTTGTAACAAATCGCGGGAATAAACACCCGTTTTGGTAGTAACGATTCCCAATTTCGCAAATTCGGAGGCTTCTTTTATCGCTTCTTTTGCAAAAGGCAACAACTTCGTTTTTTGCAATGCTATTTTTTGATAGTGGTTTTTATAGGTTTGGACGAATTTATCGATATTTTCCCTAACGCCTAAACGACTAAACATAATATCCAACGGCAAGCCTATAAGCTTTTTAACTTCTTCATTTGCGGGAGGATTTAATCCGAATTTTTTAAACGTAACCTCAAACCCCTCCAAAATAGCATGCGTCGAATCTATTAGCGTCCCGTCCAAATCAAAAAGTATAACTCTCACACCATTTCCTCACATCTTTTTTAATCTCAAAAATCTCCTCGAGACTATTTATAGATATAGCCTCATACCGTTTAACGCACTCTTTAATAATTTCACTTATAGCTCCAAATGGTATTTGAGTGTTTAAAAATTTTTCAATAGCAAATTCATTGGCACCGTTTATTACCACACCCAAATCCGGATTTTTCAACACTTCATCTTTTAATTCCCAAACGGGATATCTTTTAGTATCAATAGGTCTAAATTCCAAACTCCCCACCTCAAGCAAATTAACGGGCTTGACAATTTCATCTTCTGTTTTATCTACAAGCGCATAGGCAATAGGCAGTTTCATATCGGCTTTTGAAATATGAGCGCTTAAAGAACCGTCCTTCCACTCCACCAGCGCGTGGATTATCGATTTGGTTTCTATAAACGCGTCGATTTTATCCGTATCAAAAAGCCATTTGGCTTCCATAATTTCAAAAAGCTTATTAACCATAGTAGCCGAATCTATCGTAATTTTAACTCCCATGTCCCAATTGGGGTGAGCCAAGACTTCTTTTATCGAGGCGTTTTTGATTTTTGCAAGGGGCATATCCCTAAGAGCCCCGCCGCTTGCCGTTATATAAAGTTTATTAAAATCCTCATTTTCACGCAAAAGATACCATAACGCAAAATGCTCGCTGTCAACGGGCGTTATTTTTTCCATATCGATAAACTTTCCGGCATTTACCAATGACTCTTTATTGGCTAAAGCTATTTTCTTAGAACACTCCTGCGCTTTTATCGTAGGTCTTAACCCGCTATCACCGACCATGGCGTTGAGGACTACGTTACTTAGACTCTTTTCGATTACTTCCAAAATAGCATCTTCACCGTATTTAACGTCTTTAAATTTAACGTTTTGAGCCGTCTTTTTATCCTTAACCACTACGTATTTAGGTCTAAACTCCTCAATTTGCGAATTCAAAACCTCAAAGTTTTCCCCCGCTACAAGCGCTTCGACTTCCAAACCATAACGTTTGGCGATTTTAAGCGCGTTTTGTCCGATACTTCCGGTGCTACCCAATACTACCATCAAAACCTCTTAAAAAAGCACAAACATCACCGGACCGGCAAAAAGATATCCGTCAATCCTATCCAAAATCCCGCCGTGTCCCGGGAGCAAATCGCCGCTGTCTTTTACTCCGGCTCGCCTTTTTAAATAACTCTCAAACAAATCCCCAAATACGCTTGAAACACTAACAACCAACGAAATAAAAAATGCGTGTAAAAAGCTCGTATAATAAAGTCCTACAAACGCTCCTATCACGGTAGCTATAAAAACTCCGCCCACTATTCCCTCTATCGACTTATTTGGAGAAGTGGGACAAAATCCCCTATCAAAAAATTTTTTTCCGAAATTTTTACCAACAAAATAAGCAAACGTATCGGTTAGCGCCACCACCACTATCAGCCACCCGACATGCCCCATCGAAGTTTTTAAATACAGCGCATAAAGCGCCATTAAAGGCAAAAACGGATATAACATCGGGGAGATAAGAGAAACATCTTTTTGGTAATATGCAACGTATGAAGCCGTAACTATAACGGCAAAGACACCCGCCGCCAAAGGAGTGGTTACAAGCGAAAGAAAAATCGAACTTAATAAAATATATACTATTTTATCGTCGTTTACGCCAAAAAGTTCTTTTGCTTCCAAAAATCCCAAAAACGCTATAACCCCTATTACCAATCCGGTTAAATAAATGTTATCTATCAAACCGACGACTAAAACCAACGCAATGATTACCGCCGCCGTTATTGCCCTTTGTTTCAACTCTTCTCCTTTTTTGCTAATTATATCCAATTAAGCTTTTATATCTAAATGTTTAACTTCCCTATCCACTTCTTCTCTTGCGTCTTCATCGCTTAATATCGGCTCGACTTCTTCAACCGGTCTTATGCGTTTTAGTTCGAGTTCTTTTTCTTCGTTAATAATCTTTTGGACCTCTTTGGAAAAATGCTCTCTGGCAATATTGTCCGCATAGATAACCGCCGGTATATGCATGTTTTGATTTATCAGAGTAACCTGTCCTATAAAGCTCATAGTCTCACCTTTATGGTATTGTATTTGCCGTATTCGACTTTCGCCCCCTCTTTTACTTTTACAAACTTTCTTTTAGTATAATCCACCTCGCCCTCTTCTTGCCCGCTAAAAGCCACAGCCATTTGCGCCGCTTTTTTAATTATATCGTCATTTAGAGAAAGTTTATTATTTTTGACAATCACGTGGGCTCCCGGGCGGTTTTTGATATGGACCCACAAATCGTTAGCCGATGACGATTTTAGTAGCTTAATATTTCCCGATTCGTTTTTTCCAACCAAAATCATATAATCGTCAAAATAGAACTTAGCGACGTTTTCGTCCTCTTTTTTCTCTTTTTTAGGAATCGAATATGTTTTTAAATCGCTTAAATTTTTCGCTTTAAGTATTAATTTCTTATAATTTTCCAAAAACTCGAGACGTTGGGTTAAATGTTTTTTTTCTATATGCAGATTTTCGGCTTTTTTTTTGGCTTTTTTGGAGAGCCTATAATAGTAATTTCCGATTTGATTTATATTTTTTAACGGCGGCAACGGAATCTCCAACTCCTCTCCCTCGAAATCGTGCGTTTTTAAGACCTTTTGATAGGGCTTAATCAAATGCAAATTAGCCATTGCCACATCGGCGTATTTTTTATATTTTTGCGATTTTTCGATTAGTTTTTCTTCACTCTCCAAAGAATCGAGTTTACGCCGCAATTCGTTAAGTTTTTTTTCGATTTTATTTAATAGGGAAGATTTTTTTTGGTTTAGCCGTTCGTTATATTTTTTTGCAAACAGTTCTTCGGTGTATTTTACCAAATCATCTATTTCAAATACCTCCTCTTTTATCTCTCTTTTTTCAAGCAAAGGAAGCTTAACTCCCGGTTTAACGACTCTTGAAGATATATTTTCGGTAATATGACGCAACGATTCGATAATCATATCCTCTTTATCCAAAATAATGGCGTTGGTATATCTGCCCGTAAATTCAAAGCGTATTTTAACTATCTCTTCTTTAAACCTATTTTTGGACCGGACCGTAATCGTTAAAATCCGCTCAAAAGCCTTTGCCTCAACTATTTCCGATTTGGTAAATTTTTTTTCCAAAACAATATCAAAAGGCGCTTTGAATTTTTTTACCAGCGGATAGTCTATATCGATATAAATATCCCCTTTACCTTTGGTTAAATCAAAATAGTATTTTTCGTTGTCAAACTGCATTAAAATAAGATTTTCATCAACCCTCAAGGCTCTTTTTACGAATTTATAAGAATTGATTCTGCGGGCGATTTTTTCTAAAATAAACGCCTTCATACCGATTCTTTTGGAGCGTCGACATAATACCCTTGCATGCCGTCAACCCCTATTTCGCTCACCTTATTAAATATCTCTTCGCTTGATACGAATTCGGCAATGGTTTTACAGCCGAGTTCTTTAGCGAAAGAATGAATATGTCTGGCGATAACATACGAACTTTCGTCCTCATGTATATTTCTTATCAAACTTCCATCTATTTTAATAAAATCGGGATTAAGTTTGGCGATATAAACAAAATTGGAATAACCGCTTCCAAAATCGTCTATAGCTATTTTAACTCCCACTTTTTTTATTTTATTAATAAAATCAAGCACTACTTCAAAATCTTTTATATTCTCACTCTCAAGCACTTCAATAATAACCCTTCCCTCCATCGAATACTCTTTTACTTTTTCGATTAAGAAATCAACAACTTCGGGATTTTCTATATCTTTAAACGAAAAATTAATCGAAATAGTCTCATTGCGTTTGGAAAATATTTTAAAGCTTTTTTCTATCATTATTTTAGTGATTTCGTAGTAGTAATGGGTCGGTTCGATTATTTCAAGAAAATACCCGGGAGGTATCAGCTTATTCTCTTCTTTTAATCTCACAAGACATTCGTAACTATCTCCGCTCTCTTTTTTAATACGTTGAAATACCGGGACGATTCTATCTTCCCTAATAGCCTGTTTAACCATTTCAAGCACTTTGAGTTCGTTTTTCAGTCTCTCTTCAAGTTTCAAGCTTTCGTCATACTCTATAAAATCTTTGAAATGTTTCCTTGCGTAATTCAAAGCCAAATCCATTTTGATTTTTATATCTTTAAAATTCCCCCTAACAAGCACCATTCTAACTTCCACGTCCAAAGCGATTAAAGAATCTTCGATATGGACCATAATAAGCTCGTTGGCAAAAAATTCCTTAATCTCCTCGACCAATTTATCAAAATTGGTCTCTTCATAAGCCACAATCATAAATTGGTCGGCTCCTACTTTATACACTTTTGTCCCGGCGGGGGCGAATTTATTTAGTATTTGTCCCACGTTTCTTAATACGTCGTCTCCCACCATTTCGCCATACATATCGTTAATTTTCGAAAAACCTTTGATATCTACCAACAAACCACCGTAAATATCGTAGCTTTTCAAATCTTTATCAAGCATAAACCTATTAGGCAAACCTGTTAGCTGATTATGATAAAACATATATTCGAGATGTTTGTTTTTTGCAAGGACCTCTTTTGTTTTTTCTTCGACTTTTTGTTGCAGATGTTCGTTTAATTCGGTTAACTCTTCACTTGTTACCTTAATAAGCCTCGTTAAAGGCTTTATAACGGAAAATTCGTTTTTTTCGTCTTCATATTCGAATTTGACTTTTCTGTCGTGTTCGCTTAAAACCAACACCGTCAACGTTTCGTTAAAAAAGGTATTATGCCCCGATGAAAAAAATTCTCCATACGTAAAAAACCCGCTAACATTCGCTACCTTCGCAAACGGCGCTATCTCTTTTTTGACGTAGCTTCCCAAAAACCGTCTTCTTGCCATACACGAATAGATAAATACGCTTTCGACTTCATACTCTTTTAAATGCTCAAAAAGCACTTTGTCTTTTTCGAGTATAGTCCCCACATCGCCAAAACCGAATTGAACTTTTTCCCCTTCGTCAATGTTACCCGCAAATACCAAACTTCCGTCATCTTTTTGCGAAAGCACCGCCCTTGCGACTTTAATACCGCCTTTATCGACTATAAGAGGAAACTGTATCCCTATTTTAACTACGTCGTCTTCTCCGAAATAGTATTTATAAAGCTCTGCCGGGGGTTTGTTGTCTATTTCGTAAACTCTGTTTTTTACCGCTTTTGTTACCGTCATTACCTTGCCAAGCCCCTGCCAGTTAAAACTGTAATCGTTATGGACGTATACATCTCCTTCCAAAACGGCTCCAACGCAACCTTTTTCGATTATATCTTCCCCGTCAAAAACGTACGTCTCCTTAAACGCACCGTTATCACCCGCCAAACCTCCGGCGATAGTGAGCTTTTTAACTTCTTCTATACCTTTTACGAATTCTTCTCCGTTAGTATATAATCCGTCGGTAAACACGATTAGGACGTTAGAATCGTCACTTAAAAGTTTTTTTGCGAATGTTTTTGCCATTTCGAAGCTCTTAGCCTCTTTTTTAATTAAAAGGGTTTTGATTTTAACTTTGTCAAAAAGTGTCACGTTAATAACTATTTTATGTTGAGTAATTTCGTTGCCTACTATTTCACCGTCAGTCGTAGCGCCTATTATTTTTGCGTTAGGGTAGTGTTTTTTAATTTGAGAGACAACCTGTTTTATTTTCTTTTTATCTATTATGCCGCTAAATACCTGTATCAGATTCTCTTTGCGAGGTAATTTCGAAAAAAACTCTTTTAACTTCGCTTCATCTTCATAGACATGATTATAACTTTTCATAACTACCCCTACCGTTTATTTTAATATCGTATTATTTTACAAAAATTTAACCGCATCTAAGAGCATATTTTGCCATTTCTATAAATTTTCTGACTTTTTTCTTATCTTTCTTACCTGGTTTTGACTCCACACCGCTACTGACGTCCACTCCGTAAAAACCGTATCCGCCCACTTCAAAGACGTTTTGAGGCGTTAAACCTCCCGCTAAGATTATTTTGGAATTGTCTTTGTTTTTAAACCATTCAAGTGCGACTCTTTTGCCGCTTCCGCCGTATTCTTCAACATATGCGTCGACTATTGCGTAATCTTGGAAGGTATCTATATCCTCTTTGGTTTTGGCTCTGATTACTTTTATATAATTACATTCAAGACTCTCGTAAAACTCTTCCGATGGGGAAAAATGAATTTGCGCCAAATCCGCTTTGGTATAACTCATAACTTCATTTACGTATTGAGCCGTAACATTAACAAAAAGCACCGTTTTGGTAACAAACGGAGGAAGATTTGCAATAATGCCTTTTATCTCCTCCGGCGATATAAATCTCGGTGAAGGGGGATATGTAACAAACCCCAACGCGTCCGCACCCGCATCGCACGCCATTTTAGCATCTTCAAGATTGGTAATACCGCATATTTTTACTCTCATACCCCGCCTTATACCATCATTCCTTTAATCATAAAAAATATCATTGCCGCAAGTATTGCCGCTACCGGCACCGTAATAATCCACGCGGCTACTATTTTTTTAAACAAATCCCTTTTTACGTATTTGACTTTTTCTTCTTTTTTGAGAATTTTTTTAAATCTTTTAAGCGTTTTTTCAAGCCCTTCTATAATTTCTATAAGCTCAACTATCCTTTTGTAGTCTTCTTTGTTTTTGTCCGTTTTTTGTTGCAAGTCTTCAAGTTCGAGCTCATAGGCTTTTAACCTTTTTTCGCTCTCTTGAATCTCTTTTAAAATTTCGTCTTCTTTCTCTTCTACCAAATGCAACCATTCCCTTAAAAACCCGACACCGAATATCGCACCTACTGCAATATGCGTAGAACTGACCGGGAGTCCTAATTGTGAAGCGACAATAACGGTAATAGCCGCCGCTAGCGCAACGCAAAAACCTCTAATCGGATCGATTTTGGTAATTTCGTCCCCTACGGTTTTAATAAGTCTTGGACCATAAAGCGCAAGTCCTATGGAAATCCCGAAAGCTCCTATCGCCATTACCCAAAACGGAATAGAAGATTTTGTAGAAATACCGCCGTTTAACACCGCGTCGCTTATTGCCGCCAAAGGACCCACGGCATTTGCCACGTCGTTGGCGCCGTGTGCGAAACTAAGCAGTGCCGCCGAAAAAATCAAAGGGACTGTAAAGTATCTGTTAATTCCCTCTCTCGTATTTAATATTTCTTCTTTTTTTAATTTTGCGCTCATTAAAAAATAGACCGCCACCGCAATAATAAGTCCGAATATACTCGCAACGCCGATTGTCGGTTTTTTTGTATGAGGTAAAAACGCCAAAACATTAGTTATATCTACCCAAATATGCTTAAAACCTTTCATCGTCAAATAAGTAACAAACGCCCACGTCATAATAGCAACGTAAATCGGGACCCATTTTCTTGCCGCTTGCGTCATGTCTTTTTGAAATACCACCGTTTTTTTAATGGCATACAAAAACCCAGCGGCGATAATCCCTCCCAAAATCGGGGATATCACCCATGATGCGGCGATTTTTCCCATTGTCGCCCAATGGACTATGCCAAATCCGGCAGAGGCAATCCCAGCCCCCATAACACCTCCGACGATTGAGTGCGTCGTCGATACCGGCGCTTTAAAAGCGGTTGCAAGATTCAGCCAAAGCGCCGCGGCTAAAAGAGCCGACATCATCGCCCAAATAAATACGTTAACGTCTCCGTTAAAAGCGCTTAAATCTATAATACCTTTTCTAATGGTATTCGTAACGTCCGCACCTGCCACAAGCGCTCCTAAAGCTTCGAAAATTGCGGCGATAATAATGGCGCCCGTTAGAGTAATGGCTCTGCTACCCACAGCCGGTCCGACGTTGTTGGCTACGTCGTTCGCGCCTATATTCATCGCCATATACGCGCCAAAAACCGTAGCAATCACCAAAAATATGTTATTTGGAATCCCGCCCGTTTTTGCGAAAGTGTAAAATACCACTATTGCGATAAATATCAATCCTATCCCGAATCGCATCAAATCGATACCCGCGGATTTTCTCGCTTTTTTTTCTATTTTGGATACGGTTTGAAGTTCCATTTCCCACCTCTTTTTACAAGAATTTTACAAAAAGAAACACGGAATGTAAATGAAGAGTTATTTTATCCGAATTTACCGGCGATATAATCGGCTGTATGTTTAACTTTTGGATTAAGGAAAATTTGTGTCGTTTCGCCAAACTCTATAAGCTCGCCTAAATACATATAAGCCGTATAATCGCTAACGCGGCTTGCCTGTTGCATATTGTGAGTAACGATTACGATGGTGACTTTCTCTTTTAGCTGCGTTACAAGTTCTTCTATAGCGAGTGTCGAAATCGGGTCAAGCGCGCTTGTAGGTTCGTCCATTAGCAATACTTCGGGTTCTACCGCAATAGCTCTTGCAATGCAGAGTCTTTGTTGCTGTCCGCCGCTAAGCCCTCTGGCGTCGTCTTTTAGTCTGTCTTTTACTTCGTTCCATAAAGCACCGCCTTTTAAAGCCTCTTCGACTTTTGCGTCAAGTTCGCTTCTGTTTTTTATTCCTTTTAGTTTCAATCCATACGCGATATTGTCGTAAATACTCATAGGAAAAGGGGTTGGTTTTTGAAAAATCATTCCGACTCTTTGGCGAAGGTTGATAAGCTCGTTTTCTTTTTTAAACTCAAGTATATTTTCCATTTGCGAGTTTTGCAAATTTTTCAGCAGTATTTCGCCTTCGTATTTATTACCCGGATACAAATCATGAATTCTGTTAAGACTTCTAAGAAGCGTGGATTTACCGCAACCGCTCGGACCAATTAGCGCCGTTACTTTTCCTTCGTAAACCGGTAGGTTTATGTTTTTTAACGAAGGCTTGTTAGCCCCGGCGTAGG